>Ga0209596_1000243_pt1 | contig 50669 bp, 62 predicted proteins | sample M_130807_MF_Meta_FD_187314 | JGI IMG/M metagenome (GOLD analysis project Ga0209596, IMG submission 187314) | Freshwater microbial communities from Lake Montjoie, Canada to study carbon cycling - M_130807_MF_MetaG (SPAdes) (version 2) | ecosystem: Environmental > Aquatic > Freshwater > Lake...
CGTTCATTGATTTAATAAACTGAATGTCGTATGGAAGTGACTCGTAGGATATGCCGTTCACATTTGTTCCCATGTCTGCCATTAGGCAAGACAATAAAAACGTGTCGTATGTCATCATAGTTTCTAGTTTTAAACTGAATAAATTGTAAATTGGTCAAAGTCGCCCTCTCTATCGATCCACTTAAAGTCAATGTGACTTAGTCTTTCTTTGCTTCGGCTTATTATATTGCTAACAGCTTTTTCAAGGCTAGTCATTGTGCCGTCAAAGTCTGCAAACCCATCCAAGTCGGAAATGTTTGTTCCGTCTTGGTACTCGTAAATAAATAACTCAAATGGAGTTTCGTTGTACTCTTCTTCGTAGTCTTTTGGTATCCTACTAATACATCTTTTAATTTCTGCCCTGTGTTCTGCTGATACTCTGTTCATGGTTAATAGTTTTAGTTAACATTAAATTTAGTTCGTTCATTGCTTTAATAAACTTGGTACAAAGTTAGTACATATTATTATATCAAAACAATTATTTTACAAAAGTTATTAACAATTTATAAAAAGTTATTAACAATTAGCATAAATATAGTAACCTTGTCATACTCGGCAAGTCTTCAATCAATTCTATTGCCTTTGTTTTGTCTTGTTCGGACACCACAACGTATTGTGCGACACAAAAGACGTTGCTTGTTTCTCCCCAAGTTGTTCGGTACCTAATATTATTTTTTCTTAGGATACTCGTGACCATTTGTATTTCTTTTTTTCTTACGTCTGAGGGGCAAGGACTATCGGAATAACTTCCGGTGTCGTTTGAGCCACAAATTGCGTTAATCGGTTCTAGTCTACCTCTCCACCCATCAGTTTTGACGTACTTTGTTTTTAGTGTTATTGTCTTCATTTTATTTGTTTTTATTGGTTTCTACTTCTCATTATGTCCATGTACTCGCCCTCATAAGATGACATTTCATTCATTCGTTCTTGAATGTCAAGACATTGCTCTTTTGTGCCTTGGAACATTAACTCTCCATTGTGGTTTAGTATCTGATACTTTCCACCTTCAATTTCTCTTATCTCCATTTTCTCTATTTTTTAAATAGGGGTGTAACCCAATTAATAATAAGTATTGTTGTGCATAGAATGATCAGGTAGACTGACGCGACAACTTTTCCGTTTGTGTTCGCTTCCATGAGAGTGAATACTCCAATGGATATCATCATAATATTTAAAATTGCAAATATATTTTTCATAGTTCAGTTATTACAAAGGTGTATAAATCATTTAGTTTGGTTACGGCCATTAGTTTGTTTGCATAGTCAGTTGCATCTTCCAAATCAACTGCGTTTACAATGCTTATAAACAATTCGTTTTGGTCTCGGTCTTGGTATTCAATTCGATAGTCTTTCATATTTTTTTAGGTTTTATAGGTTACAAAAAAAGTCTTCCTCAACAAACATTGTCGAGCTAAATTCATCTTTTAATTGGTCGATTGTCATATCTTCTCTCTCGGATAATTCAAGCAACTCGTCTTGGGTTAATTGGTCTATTGTTCTATACATGTTTTTAGGTTTTTAAATGTTGTTTGTATCTCTTGTAAGTCATCATCTTCTATCAACGAGGTCATCGTCTCTATTATCAAGTAGAGTTGGAATGTCGACCTGTCGTCTAAGTCCCTCTGCTTTTCTAAAAAGTCTAGGGTCAGTTGTCTATGGTTCACTAGAATGTTAGTTTATCAAATTCAGTGTACATGTCTACATGGTCACAAGGAAATCTATCTTTCAGTGCTTGTAACAAGCTGTCGTTGTCGTACTGCTCGTATCCGTCCCTCTCTGCGTTTACAAGTGGGTTTATTACCTCAACGATGTCTTCGTCGTCAAGTGTTGTCACTAGGTAGAAGTCTTCTTCCGTCCATGCTGATGTGTTGATTCTAATTACTCTCATTTGTTCTAGTTTTTAAAAAGTTCATACTCGTTTCCATCCTCGTCGTAGTACACGTCGTCGTCAATCTCTTCCCACTCCGTGTAGTAGTACATCTCATGCTCGTAGTAGTGGTTTAACATTAATTCGGTTGACTTGAATTTTAGGTTTTCTTCTTCAGCAACACCCATCAACCACTTGATTAAGTGTTCCCTCTCAGAGAAGTGTAGGTCACCTGCTCCAACAACAAATCCCTCGTTCATTCCCTTGCCCGTAGTGTCACATTTTCTTGCATATCTTTCCATAGTTTCTAGTTTTTAAATTTGGTTAATAAGGTTAATATTTCCTACTGCGATACCTATGTCGTATCCATTCTCCACTGCCTCGTTTAAGTCCTTGTGTGACTCAATCTCACTCTCGGTATCATCGTTGTACACTATGTACAATTCAAATAGTCCTAACGCAAAGATGTCCTTTGCTTTTTCTCCACTTACCAACTTGTAAATGAATCCATCGTTCATTACTTTCATTTTTTCTAGTTTTTAGGTTGGTTAATTAATCTTGACAAGCATATAGTACTTGCATCAAGCTATCGTATAAGAATCTTCCATTGTATGTCTCGCATCCAAATCGATTGATGGTGATGTCGTTATCGCTTAGATTTAGTGTAGTATAAGTTCCGATGCGTTGACCATAGCTGTCAATATCGCATACATAATAAGTTTTCATAATTTCTAGTTTTTAAATTGTTAGTTAATACCACACCTCGTCTAAGGTGTAGCCGTACTTCTTGCTTACATACTTGATGAAGTTGTCAAGGTGTAGCTTGTTGTTAAAATTACTACTCATGGTGACGTACTTTCCGTATGCGTCCATGAATTTAATTGTTGCGTTCATATATTATTTTTATTGGTTTAGTTGTTATTAAATTTATCCGAATATGTAATGTTTTTTGCTCAAGCCTTCCAATATTAACTCGAATGCTTCAACTTGATCTATTAAGTCATATATGTGGCTCATGTCACCATCAAGAAGCATATTTGAATAGCCATCAATGTCGTACCCCATTGCATCGTAGTAGGTCATCGTGTAGTCCATCAAAGCTTCCCTTAGTTCGTCATATCTATTCAGTAGCACAACGAATTCTTTTCTTTCATTTTTCATTTTGTATAGGTTTAAATTGTTAGTGGTGTAGTGGATGTCGCTTCCATGAATTAGTCTCCCTAACTACACCTTGTGTTACTTGTTACTTAGTTAACTGATTAAACATTCTTTTGAGTGAAGCCTCTTTTTCACATGTAGCCTCAAACATCTTGTTGTGCATGTCGTTTGACTTCTTTGCCCACCACTTAGTAGCAGTCAAGTTGTCTTCGTTTGATGAACACCCCCACGAAGTGATGTAGACACCATCTGAACATACTCTCAGTAGTAGTTGTATTGGGTAGTCGGATGGTCTACTCATCATCATCTTGAGGTTGTAGCTGATTTCAAAACCCTCTGAAGTGTGTAGGGTGTTTCCGTCAATTGACACAAAATTTAATTGGTCTAGTTTGTCTAAGAATTTTTGCATTTCGTTTTTCATTTTGTTGTTTTTTATTGGTTAGTATTTATTTGTTTTTAATTGCTTTTTTAAATGTCTTTAAAATAATGTTCAAGGTGTACACTAAGTGCTTGTTGCAGTACTCGTCTCCACATACTGAAATCTTGTTCATGTTGTATCGCTCCTTCTTGTCTATAAATGAATAGGTGTCCGTATCGCTTTCAATTGTCACAAACTGCTTAGTTACCTTGATAGGCTTGATTACAACGTAGTAAGGCCACGTCCCACCATTGTAGGTCGTCGGGTACTCATCCAATTGGCTTACCTCTTCAATCAGTGAGTTAATCTCGTTAATCTTGTTTAAAATTGCTTTCATTTTATCGGTTTTTTATGGTTAGGGGACAATTCCCGTACAAATATATAAATACTTTTTAATACGAACAGCATAATTATAGTATAAATATTAATAAAGTTATTAACAATTAAATGTTCACATAAGAACTTAAATGTTCATAAGTATTTAAAGGGGTTACTGAAGTTTTGTACCCCATGAATTATTTACGGATCTGATCGGTGAGGGGGTGGGAACTCCCTTTCTCTTGCTGACCAAAAGAGGGAATGCGATTTAAGGGCATTTTAATGCGATTTAACGAACTTTGCCGTCTTATTAAGGTATAATACCTTTTTGACGAGAAGTGCGTTTTTGTGTGTGGGCGTGGGTTATAGAGGGGATGAGTAGTGGATGCCCTTGTGTCTTGTTGGTTGCTAGATGATGAGCCTTGCGTGATGGAGGGGAGCGAGGAGGGAGCGAGGGGAAGCAGTGCATGGGGTCGTGGGGGTGCAGTTGGTTGTCTAGCAGTGGAGGTGGGGCATGAGTGGGTGACCATGGTAAAAAGCCAAAAAAAACGTAGGTCGTCTGAAGAAAGCACCCCCCACCCCCCTAAAAAAAAATCAGTTTCCTACACGGGTCGACCACGCCATACCATACCATAACCCAACTACTACTATTATCTGATAAAAATTTTTAACTTTGTAGCTCACTAAAACAAGAGACATGATTGGAAAAAAATTTGGTAGCATTTACAGTTTAATGAATGACGGCCTAACAGTAAAAGATGGTAGATTAATCAACAACCGACCTGATGGTAAGAATGGAATTGAGAAAGCTGCGGAGTTAAGAAAGGCTATAAAGAGAGCTGAGAAGATAGAAATGTATTCTGAGGCTGTTGCATTAGGAGACATGAAGGCAGACATGAGAGAAGAAGGAATGGACATGATGATGACTTTTAAGGGTAGAAAGTCATAATTGACACTACTTTGTGTCGTTTTTAGTGTCGTTTTTATTTTTCTAACTAATTGATTATTAATACTTTATTCTTTAAATGTCGATTATGTCGATTTTAAAGAGAAAATACAGTGAGAGAAATACATATATATTAATATAAATATATATATATATATAGGGAAAAATTAAATTGACATTCTATTATTTTAAAAAAGATATTGTTATTACAATTTAGTTTATATCTTTGCATCAACAATTTAATTAAATAACAATATGATAGATAGTGCAGGGTACTCACCCAAGAACTTACATTTCGGCGAAGAAGGTCGAAAGAAACTAATCAAAGGAGTTACGACAATGTCTAATGCTGTTAAGAGCACATTAGGACCGGGCGGTAATACTGTTCTAATAGAATCGGTTAATCACTTGCGTGGTATAACTGTTACTAAGGATGGTGTAACTGTTGCTCGTTCTATTGACTTACTAGACCCTGTTGAGAACCTTGCCGTAAGGATGATGAAAGAGGCAGCGGACCAAACGGCAACGAGTGCCGGAGATGGAACGACTACAGCAATTGTATTGACGGAGTCTTTAGTACTAGGTGGTCTAGAGTTAATAACTGACAAGCACAACAGGACAGAAGTTCTGCGAAACATATCGGAGATAACTGCAAAGGTGGTGGATAAGTTAAAGGAGAAGTCTATAGATGTAACGGATGACATGATTGTTGACGTTGCAACTATCTCTGCAAACAATGACAGAAGTATTGGAACAATAATCGCGGATGTATACAATGACGTTGGAAAGACCGGCATGGTGACTGTTGAGCGTTCACAGACTTCGGAAACTTATTCAGAAACAACAACAGGAATAAAAGTAGACAGGGGATATGGCTCTCCATTGTTCATAAACGACCAAAAGCGTGACGAGTGTATATTTGAGGACACTATGATACTAGTAGCTGATGTGGACATAAACAGTGTCCTTCAGATAGAGAACGTGTTGAAACCAATCATCAATGAAGGTAAGAAGTTATTAATAATAGCACCTTGCAATGCAAATGTCTTAAATACATTGGCGGCAAATGTTATGAAGGCTAACTTAAAGATATGTGTAGTAGCTCCTCCAAACTTTGGATACAAGCAACACGAATTAATGCAGGATATTGCCATTAGCGTTGGGGCTACTTACTTCAGTGAAGGCACAGGGGATGACTTGAGTCATATCACTTATGATGACTTGGGACATGCTTCAAAGGTAATTGTTGGTCGTGACAAGACGGTGATACTAAAGTCAAACGAAAACATAAACCAACCTGAGATTGACGAGCGTGTAAAGCAACTGTGGGATGCCCATAAATTAGCGAAGCAAAAGAATGACAAAGACTTTATTGTTGAACGCATCGCATCTCTAACAGGTGGTATAGGTGTAATCTTTGTTGGTGGGAATACTGACTTGGAGCAAAAGGAGTTGTATGACCGAGTTGATGATGCAGTCTGTGCAGTACGTTCTGCTTTAGAGGAGGGTATATTGTCAGGGGCAGGGAAGTCATTGTATGAGATAAGCTTCGATGAGTTGCTTAGTGGAGTAGGTAGCGAGGAGCATAGTGTAGCGTGTAAGATATTTAAAGCAGCACTACAAGAACCCTTGACTCAGATACTAAGAAATGCAGGGTTGTCTGTTGAAGACATTTACAATAGTGATGTAGAGGATGGCTTTGGATATAATTTAAAGACAATGGAGATGGGTGACTTAATTTCAATGGGTGTCATTGATCCACTAAAAGTTACCCGAAGTGCACTACAGAACGCTGTAAGTGTGGCGACTACAATACTAAGTACAAATGCTATTATTACAATGGCAAGGACATATGAGTCACAGTAATTGCAGGAAGTGTGACAAAAAATTTGTTCCTAAGAAGGGAACGATAAACTATTGTAGTATATCTTGCAGGAACTCAAGAGTTTTTTCAGAGCAGACAAAGGAGAAGAAGAGTTGCATAACCAAAAGAAAGTGGTTGGATGGGACTTATTCCTTGGTTGATTGGGACAACGTAAACAATAACGTAGAGAAAATAAGTAAGTCTTTTGATGTTTGGGAAAAAAAATCTTACGATAGACTATTTAATGGAGAGAAGTTACACATACAAACACTAAGAAAGCTATTAATAGGGGACGTAGACAATTGTTGTGAGCTATGCAACACTTCAGAATGGTTAGACAACCCTATAACACTTGAGATACACCACATAGATGGCAACAATAAGAACAACGATTTAAAAAATTTACAAATACTTTGCCCGAATTGTCACTCACAAACGGACAACTATAGAGCTAAAAACATAAAAAAGAAGACATGCAACCAATTGGAAAATTTATTGTTGTAAAAAACATTGACGAAGAGATTAAAACTGAGTCGGGATTGATTTTATCGGGCGAGGATGCTAATCAACTGAGATATAAACGCGCTGTTGTGCAAAAATCCGGCACAGATGTGTTGGTTATCAAAGAGGATGACGAGATATATTACGACAAGGGTCGTAGTTTCACCATGATAATCAATGACATTCAGTGTACGGTCATCACTGAGAACGATGTAGTGGTGGTATTATAGTTTATTTACTGTCCTTTCCTTACCTTTAAAGGACTTATTCATTTCCATAATCATATTTCGGTATACCTTGTCGGTATACTTCACATTTTTCTCAAACATAGTGTTGCCACTACCCATTGGTATCTCCTCACCACTAAGTTTTTTGTATATTGAGGTAATCATCCGACTTGTTTTGTACGGAAGTTCATATATCGCCCTACTTCCTTTAAATCCCCTACGAAATACAACTATCCACCCATCTCTTAGCAGGGTATCGAACCTATTTACGTTCCAACTAACAAGTGCATCAAACTCTTTAAACTTATCTTTTGTGAAGTACTGCTCGGAGTACAAGAATAGCAGTATGTCAAGGTCTGCTTGTGTAAGTCCGTACTTATTTTTGATGTAATATCTTATTACACGCCAATATTTTAGATAATCATTACCTATTTTTTTCATTTTATTAGATTTAATTTTATTACTTTTGTAAAGATAATAATTTAAAGTACGCAAAATGAGAAAAAACGTAGAGTCAAAAGGATTTTCTCAAGAAGAGAAAAATGCAATGGCAATGAAGAACTCAACCATTGATAAATTAACTTCTCTTGTAAGAGAACAAAAAATAGAGTCAGGCTACAAAAAAGTAAATGACAATGAGTTAATGAATCCATATGCAGAAGCTTACCGTAAAGGCAAAAAAAAATAAACTAAAATGGAAAAAGATAAATCAGTAAAGACAACTGTAGAGCAAGAAAAAACTCCTGCTGAAAAACTTGCGTTTAATAATGCTGCTATTATTGCACTTCAACAAAATGCTGCTACAAGAGATGCCCTAAGAATAAAAAATAAAGAGATTGCATCTGCATCGTATGCACGAAGAAGAGCCAATAGAGATTCAGGTGGTGGCGCTAGATTAAAAGGTCTATCAGTACTTAATGATGGTTTTGCAGGAACAAGTGGTGTAAGCTAATGGCAAATAAAGAAAACATGAAGTGCAATAGTCCTGTTCCTTCAGATAAGGCAGGCAAAAAGAAAATGGTCAAGGCATGTAGCAATGGAACGGAGAAACTGCTACACTTTGGAGCAAAGGGCTATGGCAACAACTATAGTGCTGCGGCAAGAAAGAGTTTTAGAGCACGACACAGTTGTGATACTGCAAATGACAAACTAACACCAAGATATTGGGCCTGCAAAAATCTATGGGCAGGACCGGGTGGTTCAACCACAAGCAATCCAAGTAATCGAAGAGGCAAATACTAAATTATGGCAACTATTTTTATAGGTGGTGAGAAACACAAGGTTTATAAAAAAACTACTAAAGGTGGTAAAGGCAAGATTGGTGATATAATGGTTAATCATCCTACTACAGATAATGGAAAGTCGGATACTATTAATTTAACTAAGAAGGCAGGCTCTAAAACAGTGAAACAAGGTGAAGCTGCTAGTAAGAAATGGCATAAGGAAAACCCTATGCCTCCTAAAGGATATCATAAAATGCCTGATGGAAAAATTATGAAAGATTCTGCGCATAAAAAAAATAAAAAGTAATGCCTAAAGACGCGTGTTATAAAAAAGTAAAAGCACAGTATGATGTGTTCCCATCTGCAAGAGCATCTCAAGCCATTGCTAAATGCAGGAAAAGATCGGGTGCTGTTAGAAAGACAGAGGCAGGAACATCTTTAAAGAGGTGGGAAAAAGAAAAGTGGACTGATACCAAGTCAGGTAAAGCCTGTGGTGCAGGAGGCAAGAATGAATACTGCAGACCAAAGGTGAAGGTTTCTTCACAAACCCCTAAAACAATTTCTGAGATAAGTCCATCTAGGTTAAGTGCAAAGAAGGCAGAGAAGTCAAGAGTTGGTATGGGAAGAAAAGTTTCAAAAGTATAAGATATATGGCAACTCAAAAATTTATGGGTAGCAATCAATTAATAGACAGACTAGCAGCGCAAGTTGGTAGTAAAGGAACTGCTATAGCAATTTTAATAAAAAGAGGTCATCTAAAAGCAGATGGAAAAACATTTACTGCTGAAGGGCTAAAAAGAAATTCAATGACTGCATCTGAGAGAGCAAAAGACAGGGCGGCTAAAAGAACAGGGAAATCAGTAAATGATTTCAAATACAATCCAAAAACAAATTCTGTAAAAACAATAAGATAATTTTGTTTAACTTTGTGAAAAAATAAAATCAAATGGGAAAGACTAAAGGAATGGGTGATGTTATTGAAAAGATAACAACAGCCACAGGAATTAAAAAAGTAGTAGACACTGTTTCAAAAGCAACAGGAAAAGATTGTGGATGTGCTAAAAGAAAAGAAGCACTAAACAATCCTAACCTACTTGTAAATAAAATGTTTAACAATAAAAAATAAAAAAATGAAAAAAGTAGCTAAGGTAACAAAGAAGACAGCTTTTGATATTAAGGAAGCGAGCAATCAAAAATTAACGGCAAGTGCAAGAAACAACTATGCGAAAAACGCACAGGCGGCTATGAAAAATACTAAAAAAAAATAAACCATGCCAAATTTAAAACTTCAGGTAAGTAGAGCGTTAAGGGTTATACCTTCAGCGTACACAAATATCCCAATGCCTAATATTATTGTACAGAGTCAAACAACAGCAGCGGCTACATTAAAACTTATAGATTCAACAAAAAATTTTTCTAGTAGTGGAGTAAATCCATTAAATGTTCAAGTTGGAGATACTGTATATAACATTACACAGAATTTAGCAGCAATGGTTACAAAAGTAGACAGTGCTACGCAGTTAACTTTAAACTCAGATATAATGTTATCAATAAATTCTTATACATTATATTCAGGTACAAATACCACCGGCTCAGTTGAGCCATGTGTGTTATATGTTGGTACAGGAGGAGATGTAGAGGTTATTACTGCAGGAGGTGATGTTGTAAATTTTGTTGGAATAGCATCAGGTACTTTTTTACCTGTACAAGTAATAACAGTATTTGCAGCTACAGCTACAGATATTATTGCTCTTTGGTAGATGATACAAATCGGTATAAATATAGCGGTAAAAGGGGCAGGAGTATCAAATCTTCCTCCTGTTAATTCTTCTCTACCTGTTGTATCAGGTACAACTACACTAGGTAGTGTATTGACTACTACCAATGGGACTTGGACTAATTCACCTACTAGCTTTGCATATCAATGGAAGAGGGGAGCTACTAACATAGGAACTAATACAAATACTTATACATTAGTTCTTACTGATTCAACTGAAGACATTACTTGCGTAGTAACAGCTACAAATGCAGTAGGCTCAACACCTGCTACAAGTAACACAATTACAGCAGATAATTATACTCCTGTATGTGTATTGGCTCCTGTTATTTCAGGCAGTACATCTGTAGGTAGTTTGCTTACTGTAACTGATAATGGAGATTGGGATAATTCACCTACTAGCTTTTCATATCAATGGAAGAGGGGAGCTACTAACATAGGTACTAATACAAATTCTTACACATTAGTCTTAGCAGATTCAGGCGCTGCAATAACCTGTGTAGTGACAGGCACTAACGCAATAGGCTCAGCTAATGCTACATCTAATATAATCACAGCAGATAATTATACTCCTGTTAATACTGTTGCACCTGTTATTTCAGGTCCTACATCTGTAGGTAGTGTATTGAGTACTACTAATGGAACTTGGACTAATTCACCAAGTTTTTCTTACCAATGGAAACGAGGAGCTACTAACATTGGCACTAACGCATCTACTTACACATTAGTAGTAGCAGATACAAATCAAGCTATAACTTGTGTAGTGACAGGAACTAATCCTGTAGGCTCAGCTAATGCTACATCTAATACAATCACAGTAGACAATCCATTTATCTCTACATTCAGAACAACAGCATCAAGTGAGACAGTTACTTTACCTTATGAAGCAGCAGGAACTTACTCAGGTACTATTAATTGGGGAGATGGTGGAGCAACAAGTGTAAACAGCTATGCTAACAGAGCTCACGTTTATGCAACCGCAGGAGATTATGTGATAACTGTTACAGGAGTTACTACAGGTTTTAGATTTAATAATGGTGGAGATAAGATAAAGATTAGAAGTATTCAAAATTGGGGTACTTTAAAATTTCAAAATAATGGTGCTAATTTTTATGGGTGTACTAACTTAACTTTGACAAGTGTTAATGGAATATTAGACTTGACAGGTATAACTACAATGCAACAAATGTTTAGACAATGTTCATCACTTACAACCGTTAATAATATAAATTCGTGGAATACATCAGCAATTACAGGTATGAGTAATTGTTTTTCTGAAGGTACATTTAATTCTAACATTAGTTCTTGGAATACAGGAGCAGTTGTATCAATGTCAAATATGTTTGCAAATAATGGTGCATTTAACCAAAACATTGGAAGTTGGAATACAGGAGCAGCTACAAATATGTCGTTGATGTTTTATGGTGCTAGTTCATTTAATCAACCTATTGGAAGTTGGAATACAGGAGCAGTTACTAATATGTCTCAAATGTTTGAAAGTAATAGTGGATTTAATCAAAACATTGGAAGTTGGAATGTAGCAAATGTTACAAATTTTACAAATTTTATGAGTGGCAAAACACCTGCAACATTCTCTACTACCAACTTAAATGCTATCTATAATGGATGGAGTGCAAGTGGAGTTAAACCAAATATTGTTATAAGTTTTGGAGGTGCAAAATTTACAAATGCGGGTGGATTAGCAGGAAAAACATTATTATTAGCAGCACCAAACAATTGGACTATAACAGACGGAGGAGGAATATGAGCGAAATAAAATACCCTACAGAAACTACTTACTTTATAGCTTACACTGATACTAATATCTTTGGCTATGGAGCAGTAACACCTGAACAAGTTATGGATTCAGGGCAACCGTATCTATACACTACATTAAGTGAAGAGGAGTGGCTTTATGAGTTACTAACAAAGTTCAATACAATACCTGAGTAATAATTAAAAAGTAAATAAATGAAAAGTAACTATTTAGCAAGTTTATATTTTATTTCGGGTTACGCAACTTCGTTATTTATGATGTTTCAAGGTCAAGAATACTACATTGTTTTTGGTGGAATAACATTATTTTTTTATTTAACATTTACCTTAACTGAAGCTCTTGAAGAACTAGACTTATGAAAACACAACTATCCCTACTATTAATATCTATACAACAAGAACTATTGACACTTATATCTATATGCTTTGCATTCTTTATACCAATAAGTGGTATACTCATAATGATAGGAGTATTAATATGTATTGATACTTTTACAGGAATTTGGAAAGCAAATAAATTAGAAGAGAAAATAACTAGCAGAAAATTATCGTCTATTATTAGCAAGCTAGCACTTTATGAAGTTACGGTTATTATGTTCTTTTTAATAGACCAATTCATACTCAATGACATTATACTTACATTCTTTAGTGTACCATTTATGCTCACTAAAGTAGTAGCGTTGGTATTGGCAAGTATAGAGGTAATGTCTATTAATGAGAACTACAAAGTAGTAAAAGGTATAGACCTATGGCAGTCAATGAAGTTGTTGTTTGCAAGAGCAAAGGACATCAAAGACGACATAAATAAAATTAAATGACAACACAACAGGCAATAAAAAAATACGGCACAGCTAATGTAACAGGTTTAGGTTACTTAGTAAAAATTAAGTTGCCATATCCAATGCGTATTGCTTGGGACTTAGACAGCTCGGTAAATTCTATGATGTGCCATAAGTTAGTGGCGGATAATTTCACAGCGGTATTCAATGAACTACTATCTACCTATGGATACGATAAGATTAAGGAGTTAGGAATAGATTTATTTGGTGGATGCTTTAACTATAGGAAGATGAGGGGTGGAAATGCTTTGTCAATGCATTCATGGGGTATTGCCATTGACATTTCTCCATTAGCTAATGGATTAAAAACTCCTTTTAATAAAGCTTTGTTTTCAAAACCTGAGTATGCTAAGATGCATGAAATATTTGAAAAGCACGGCTTTATAAATTTAGGTAAAACTAAAGGATATGATGCAATGCATTGGGAAATATCAAAATAATCTCGTATCTTTGAGTATGATTGGAATATATAAAATAACATCACCATCTAACAAAATTTATGTCGGGTCTTCCATTAATATTGAGAAGAGAAAAAAGCACTATATAAATTTAGATTGTAAAGCGCAGAGAAAGCTTTATAATTCATTTGTTAAGTATGGTTATGATAACCATTTATTTGAAATACTTGAAGAATGTAGTGAAGTTGATTTATTTAGACGTGAAAACTACCACGGTATATTATTGAACGTAATGGACAAGGATATAGGGTTAAACTTGTCGCTTCCTGCATTAGGAGAGAAGAAAGCAATTATTTCTCAAGAAACTTTAGATAAAATGTCAAAATCGCAATCAGGAAATAAAAATGGCTTTTTTGGAAGAAAACATACAACAATGTCCCTAGAAAAAATGTCTAAAGCACATAAAAATAAAAGTCTTGAAACTTTGAATAAAATGAGAAATTCTCAATTAGGTAAAAAAGCATCCGAAGAAACAAGGCTCAATATGTCTTTAGCACAAAAAGGAAGAAAACATACTGATGTAACAAAATTACGGATGCGTGAAAATAATAAAAATATTAAAATTATTTTATGCTTACAAACAGGAATATTTTATCTTGGAACTGCGGAAGCTTCAGAATCAATAGATATGAACAGATACACGTTAAAAAATAAATTAAACGGAAGTAAACCAAATAATACAACATTCACTTATTGTTAATGCATTTTGAAATAAAAGAATAATGGCAAAAATAAAACTAGAAATAACAAAAAAGGTTAAGCCTAAAGTTAAGCGTACAAATATACACGCAAAAAGTAAAACTTCTCAATTGAAGTCAAGTAAAAATTATAAGAAACTTTATTCAAGACAAGGAAAATGAGAAATTTTTTAGCCGGCACAAAGACAGGAAAGTCAAAGACAGCGAAGTATTATCAAGAACATCCTGAAGCGAGAAAAAAGAAGGTGAAGTATGATATGAAGTATCATGACACTGAAGAGCGTAGAAAATACCGAAGAGATTTAGAACGTACTAATAGAAAAAATGGTACAAGTGGCAACCACGATGGTATCGACAATGCGCATGTTTCTAAAAACAAAACAGTACCTCAATCACAAGCTAAGAACAGAAGTGATAAATCAAATAATTTTTTTAAAAAATAAAATATGTTTAGAGTATTACTACTATTATTTGTGTTGTATGGTTGCTCTGCGCAGTACCATTTAAACAAAGCCATTAAGAAAGGATATACATGCGAACAGACAGGAGATACTATTCGTATTACAACGTTAGATTCCATCCCTGTTGTCATAAATGACACAATAGTGTGGGAGAAGTTTATAACTACTAAAGACACCATTATTAAATACAATACCGTCTATGTTCCTAAGACTAGACTAGAGAAAAGAATAGAGTACAAGTTAAAGGTTAAAACTATATACAAAGACAGGATAGTTGAGAAGTCTCAATCTAAGGCAGAAGGTAAAAAGAATCAACCAAAAAAGAATTTCTTTTGGCTTGGAGTTTTAGTCGGAGTATTAATTTCATTGCTTTGGAAAATATTTATTAAAAAAGTATTACATTTGTAACTAACTTAAATTAAATAAAATGAAAGACAATAATATTAAAGACATTATTTTTGCGACAGAAGAAGAATTAAAGAACATTAAAGAAATGAATACTGATTTTTCTAAAGCAAAAATGAATCTCGGTGATTTAGAATTGCAGAAGCAAAGCTTAATAAAATACATAGACAGTATTAAGGATGTGTTTTCAAAGCACGAAAAGATACTAATGGAAAAATACGGTGAAGATGCTGTAATAAACATTGAGACAGGAGAAATAACAAAAAAACAATAAATCAAAATGGGAAAAATAAGTACATATACAGTTTTATCAACACCTACATTAAACGATAAGTTAATTGGTACTGATGTAACTACAAATAATGAAACGAAAAATTTCTTAGTTAGTGATTTATTGGCTTTAGGCGTTGGTGGTACAGGAGCAACAGGCCCACAAGGACCACAAGGAATAGCAGGAGTAACAGGAGCTCAAGGAGTTCAAGGAGTAACAGGTATTCAAGGAGCAGTTGGACCAATCGGTCCTGCAGGATTAAATTGGCAAGGAACTTATTCTGCTTCAGGAACATATGTTCTAAATGATGCCGTTGGATTTGGAGGTGCTTCTTACTATAATATTTTAGCGTGTTCTTCATGTGCAGGTAATCCATCTTCAAATACTACAAATTGGGCATTGTTAGCAAATATTGGCGCAACAGGTCCACAAGGTCCTGCAGGTATTCAAGGCATTCAAGGTTTAACAGGAACACAAGGTCCTCAAGGAGTAACAGGTGCAACCGGTGCAACGGGTGCATCAGGAGCAAGTACAGGAGGAAACATTGGAAAACTACTTGGAGGAGGAATAGTTGTAGCAGAATGGGATGAAAGTGGAGTGGCTAAAGCTCTTGTAGCAAGTTTAACTAATTTATCTATAGCCCTTCAATGGACAGTAAATGCTCAAGACAGTAATTTAATAGGTACTACAGCTCAAAGTTTTTCAAATGGTTCAACAAATACTGATGCTATTATAACACAAACATTAGCTCCTGCTGCTAATACATATGCTGCAGGACTTGCAAGACTTTTTGCAGATGGTGGTTATAACGATTGGTATTTACCTGCAGCTTGGGAATTAAATATGTGTGGCAATGCAGCAGTTATTGTTAATAGAGTTTTAGGCCAAATAAATGGGTTTTCAACTACTAACGTCTATTGGAGTTCTACGGAGTATAATAACGTCACTGCTTTTACTTTTGACTTTAGTTCCATTCTATTAAGTTTTGACACTAAGTCCGCCGCCAACTATGTGCGTGCTGTTCGTATTCATAATATCTAGAACATGGAAATAAGAAAAATTTCTGTTGGGCCTGACTATAAAGGAGGTGCAATGCATTACATTGTAGGACAAAAAGTTTTAAATGAAACGTATGAAATACATTTAATTAAACTTGAAGACTTTACTCAATCTATAAAAATATTCATCATAAACGAATCAAATGAGATTCTTTTATGGAAAGAATTTACACAAACTATTCCAATCTCTATTGAATACAATATATTTTATTAATGAAATCCCCATTTTATTTTATTGTTGAATCTTTAATAAATAAGAGATACAACAATACAAAAACCATTAGTGGATTAGAAGTTATTACAAGTACATCTGAAGAAGATTATATATCTTCAAATAGATTTGCTAAAGTAATAGAAGTTCCATTAGGTTACAAAGGCCCAATATCTTCAGGCGACACATTGCTTGTCCATCATAATGTATTTAAGTACTATTATGACATGAAGGGAAATCAAAAGAGTGGCAAGAGTTTTTTTAAAGACGACAAGTTCTTCATTGAACCCGACCAATTCTATATGTATAAAAAGGATGATGTATGGCATTCTTACGACAAGTATTGTTTTGTTAAACCAATAGATGCTATTGATTCTTATATAAAGAAACCATTTAGTGATGAGCCTTTAATGGGTGAGATGCTATATCCAAATGACTACTTAATTAGTAAAGGAATAAACAAGGGTGATATAGTATGCTTTTCACCCGACAGCGAATATGAGTTTACTGTTGACGATGTAAAAATGTACAGGATAATAGACAATCAAATAACAATGAAATTAAATTAATGGACACAAAAGAAATAAAACTAAAAATAATAGCAGCAGGTCACAAGGCAGTTGAGCAATTAATAAAAGTTGCAGAAGAAAATATTATTAAAAAAGATTCTGATGATGAGTTGGCTGCAGATAGATTAAAGAATGCTGCTATGACAAAAAAGTTAGCCATATTTGATGCCTTTGAAATACTAAATAGAATAGAACTAGAAAGAGAAGGGCTTGAGGCTTTAGAGAAGGGAGTAAGTAAAACAGATACTAAACAAGGGTTTGCGGAAAGACGTTCAAAATAACTTATATAGTATACAAAAAGATTTTGTATCACCATCTATACTGTCCAATAAAAATAGGGCAAGGTCTTGGATATATGGTTATGATGACAAGTACGACATAGTTGTTATATCTAAAAATGGACAAGTAGGTCAAATAGTAAATATATCGGGATTAAATATAGGACTTCCTCCCGTTCCCGAGAAGGTATATAAAAGAAGCGATAAAAAATCTGAGCAGTATTGGCAGAGAGAAGACTTACCAAGAGAACTATCAAAGATACAATCAATTTTTCATTGGAATGAAATGCCATCACAATTTAAAGATAGATTGGTAGACTACATTGAGAATGAATTTGATTATAGAGAGCGTGGCTTTTGGTTTATGAATAATGGAGAGCCAACGTATATTACAGGTTCTCATTATATGTACCTACAATGGGCAAGTATTGACGTTGGATATCCTGACTTTAGAGAAGCTAATAGAATATATTGGATTTATTGGGAAGCATGTCGTGCCGACAATAGGTCATTTGGAATGATATACCTAAAGATAAGACGTTCAGGATTTTCTTTTATGGCATCTTCTGAATGTATAAATGTTGGAACTCTTGCAAGAGATTCAAGGGTTGGAATACTATCTAAAACAGGAGCGGATGCTAAAAAAATGTTTACAGATAAAGTTGTTCCAATTAATAGTAGACTTCCATTTTTCTTTAAGCCTATTATGGATGGTATGGACAAACCAAAAACTGAGTTGTCTTTCCGTATACCTGCATCAAAGATTACAAAAAAGAACATGTATAATTCTGAGGAAGATACAATTGAGGGGTTAGATACATCAATAGATTGGAAGAATACAGAAGACAACTCTTATGATGGAGAAAAGTTATTGTTCTTGGCTCATGACGAGAGTGGAAAATGGCTACGACCAAATAACATTAAAGAAAATTGGAGGGTAACTAAAACTTGTCTTAGATTGGGTTCTAAGATTATTGGTAAGTGCATGATGGGTTCAACCTCAAATGCTTTGTCAAAAGGTGGCAGTAACTTTAAAGATATTTATGAAGATTCTTCGGTACTACATAGAAATGCAAACGGGCAAACTAAAAGTGGACTATACTCATTGTTTATTCCTATGGAATGGAATATGGAAGGATTCATTGACTTATATGGTATGCCTGTATTTAATGCTCCTGAAGAACCAATACTAGGTGTAGATAAGATATTAATAAAGAATGGAGCTATTGATTATTGGGAAGCGGAAGTTGATTCGTTAAAGAGTGATGCTGACGCATTAAATGAATTTTACCGTCAGTTTCCAAGAACAGAATCACACGCTTTTAGGGATGAAAGTAAGCAATCTATATTTAATCTAACAAAGATATATCAGCAAATTGATTACAATGATTCAACAATAAGAGAACACCACACCACTCGTGGCAGCTTTCATTGGAGAGATGGTGTACAAGACTCAAAGGTTGTATGGACACCTGATTCAAGGGGCAGATTTTCTGTGAGTTGGATTCCAAGTAAATCAATACAGAACAATGTATACAATAGAAATGGCACTGCTCATCCCGGCAATGAACATATGGGGTCGTTTGGATGTGACTCATATGACATATCTGCTGTAGTAGGTGGTAGAGGTTCAAACGGATCGTTACATGGTATGACAAAATTCCATATGGATGAAGCTCCTGTAAATGAATTTTTTTTAGAGTATATTGCAAGACCGCAAACTGCGGAGATATTTTTTGAAGAAGTACTAATGGCTTGTATTTTTTATGGTATGCCTATACTAATAGAAAACAATAAGCCAAGGCTACTATATCATTTTAAAAATAGAGGATATAGAGGGTTTTGTTTGAACAGACCTGATAAGTTGTATAATAAGTTGTCTAAGACAGAACGTGAACTTGGTGGTATACCAAACTCATCTGAAGATGTAAAGCAATCACACGCGTCTGCTATTGAGTCCTATATAGAGAAATTTATAGGAATGGATTTAGCAGGAAACTACAGGGATTCAGATGAAATAGGCACAATGCCTTTTACAAGAACATTAGAGGATTGGGCTAAATTTGATATAAACGATAGGACTAAGTTTGACGCTTCAATTAGTTCGGGATTAGCTATAATGGCTAATCAAAAACATATATACATACCGGAGAAAAAAGAATCAAAAATTAGCATTAACTTTGCAAGATATAGTAATGATGGAAATACAAGCCAATTAATTGAATGAAAGATACGATAATAGACATAACATCTGCTTCATTCCCAAGTCAGTTAGCAACAGACAGCGAAAAAGCAACAGAAAAATTTGGACTTCAAGTCGGACAAGCTATTCAATATGAATGGTTTAGAAAGGATGGCGGGTCTTGTAGATTTTATAATCAATGGAGAGATTTCCATAGACTCAGATTGTATGCTCGTGGAGAACAGTCTATTGCAAAATACAAAAATGAATTAGCGATTGATGGTGACTTGTCTTACCTAAATTTAGATTGGACACCTGTTCCTATTCTTCCAAAGTTTGTAGATATTGTAGTTAATGGTATGTCAGATAGACTATTTAAAGTTAAGGCATACTCTCAAGACGCAATGTCGCAACAAAAAAGAAGTAGGTATCAAGACATGGTTGAAGGTCAAATGTTAGCCAAAGACAATCTTGAAGTAATTCAACAAAAAACAGGAATGAATCCATTTGTTATGAATCCTGAAGAACTTCCAAAAACAGACGAAGAGCTATCATTATTCATGCAAATACATTACAAGCCTGCTATTGAAATTGCTGAGGAAGAGGCTATAAATACATTGTTTGATGAAAACCATTACCAAGACACTAGAAAAAGAATAGACTACGACTTAACGGTAATAGGCATTGGTATAGCAAAACACGAATTTCTTTTAGGGTCGGGTGTAAACGTTTCATATGTAGACCCTGCAAATGTTGTTTATAGTTATACTGAGTCACCAAACTTTGAAGACTGTTTTTATTGGGGAGAGATAAAAACAATGCCTATAAGTGAACTATTAAAAATCAAGCCTACTTTAAAAAAAGAAGAGCTAGAAAAAATATCTAAAAGCAGTCAAGGTTGGTATGACTACTACAATGTATCTCAGTTTTATGAGAACAGTTTATTTTACAAAGATACTTGCACACTACTTTACTTTAACTACAAGACGACTAAAAAAATAGTATACAAGAAAAGATTTTTAGAAGGCGGTGGATCAAGAGTTATTGAAAAAGATGACACTTTTAATCCTCCTACTGAAATGATGGAGGAAGGAAATTTTGAAAAAATTGAAAAGACTATTGATGTTTGGTATGATGGCGTAATGGTAATGGGTACAAACATTGTCATTAAGTGGGAAATGGCTCAAAATATGGTCCGCCCTAAATCATCGTCACAACATGCACTACCAAATTATGTGGCTGTAGCACCTCGTATGTACAAAGGCAACATAGAGTCCTTAGTAAGACGAATGATTCCTTTTGCTGACTTAATACAAATAACGCACTTAAAACTACAGCAAGTAATTGCAAGGGTTGTCCCTGACGGAGTATTTATTGATGCAGATGGATTAAATGAAGTTGACTTGGGTTCAGGTGCTGCTTATAATCCTGAAGATGCATTAAGACTTTATTTCCAAACGGGTAGTGTTATTGGAAGAAGTTACACTCAAGAGGGCGATTATAATAATGCAAGGATACCTATAACGCAATTGACTTCAAATTCAGGGCTAAGCAAAACCCAAATGTTAATATCTAATTACAACCATTACATGGACATGATTAGGTCTGTGACGGGATTGAATGAAGCAAGAGATGGAAGTACACCCGATCCTAATGCTTTAGTTGGAGTTCAGAAATTAGCGGCATTAAATTCTAATACTGCTACAAGACATATCCTTGAGGGAGGACTTTATATTTATAGAACATTAGCGGAGGCATTAACATATAGAGTTGCAGATATATTAGAATATTCAGATTTTAAAGATGATTTTGCAAATAAAATTGGAAAGTATAATGTATCAATATTAAATGATATTTCTGATTTGTATATTTATGACTTTGGAATTTTTATTGAAGTGTCTCCTGATGAAGAACAAAAAGCACAGCTTGAAGCAAACATACAAATGGCTTTATCAAAAGGTGATATAAATCTTGAAGATGCTATTGATATTCGAGAGTTGAGAAATCTCAAACTTGCAAATCAATTGTTGAAGATGAAGAGAACTCAGAAGCAAGATAGAGAGCAACAAAATCAAATGCAGATACAAGCAATGCAGGCTCAACAACAATTGAAGTCTCAAGAATTAGCGATGCAAACTGCGATGCAAAAAATACAAATGGAGTCTGATGCTAAGTTAAAATTAAAACAAGCAGAAGTTCAATTTAATATTCAGCAATTAACAGCAGAGGCTGAACTTAAGAAAAGTTTAATGGCAGTAGAGTTTGACTACAATATGCAATTAGGCGGCTTACAGCAAAACAACTTGAAGACTAGAGAGAATGAAAGAGAAGATGCTAAAGCAAAAAGAATAAGCCAACAAAATACTGAACAATCAAAGTTGATAAATCAAAGAAAGAATAATTTATCCCCTATAGACTTCCAAAACAGTGAAGATGATTTAGATGGATTCAATGTTCCTCAAAGCAAACCTATGAATTTTGAGTCAAATGAGGATAGTTTAGATGGATTTGATTTTGGTGAATTTGAACCACGTTAAAATATTAAATTTTTTTATATAACTTTGTAAAAAATAAAATCAAATAAAATGGAAATGAAAGTTAGATTGCTAGACGGAGCAGAAGAAAAAAGTGTTGCTCAAATAGAAGAAGAATTACTTGCAAAGCACGAAGAGTCATTGTCAGTAGATAATAATTTTGAACCACAAGAACAAGAACAAGAGCAGGAATTTGAACCTGAAGATGAATTAAGCGAAGAAAGAGTTCTTTCATATATTGGAAAAAGGTATAATAAAGAAATTAACTCATTTGATGAGTTAATGGCTGAAAGAAATACAAATGAAGAATTACCTTCCGATGTTGCTGCTTATATGAAATATAAGAAGGACACAGGAAGAGGATTTGAAGATTACATAAAGTTAAATAAAGATTTTGACAATATGGATCCTGAAGATTTAGTAAAAGAATATTTGCAATCTACAAATACAGAATTAGATTCTGATGATATAGAATCATTATTAGAAAATTATCAATATGATGAAGATTTAGATGATGATGCTTTCATAAAAAAAACAAAGATTGCAAGAAAAAAAATTATTGCTGAAGCTAAGAAACACTTTAATAATCAAAAGGAGCAATACAACACACCTATCGAGTCGATTGGTGCTAATGTTTCCGATGATGAAAAAGAAAATTTTGAAGCATATAAGCAATATACCAAGGAAGCTGCGACTATTGAAGAATCAAACAAGCGAAAGCGTGAATGGTTTGACCAAAAGACAAATGAAGTTTTAAACGAAGAATTCAAAGGTTTTGAGTTCAATATAAACGAAAAGAAACTTTCATTTTCTCCCGGTAATCTGAGCGAGATTAAAAAAAATCATTCATCACCACAAAACTTTATAAATAAGTTTTTAGATGAGAATGGTTTAATGAAAGACGCAGAAGGATATCATAAATCGTTAGCTATGGCTATGAACCCTGAAAAGTTTGCTAAGTTCTTTTATGAACAAGGACAAGCAGATGCTACAGATGATGTTGCGAAGAAGATGAAAAATATAAATATGTCTGAACGCAAAACACCTGAAAACACTAATAGGGTTGATGGAATGCAGGTCAAGTCTCTAAGCCCTGACTCCGGAAACGGACTAAAAATTAGAAGTATGAAAAGAATTTAAAAACTAAAACAAAAAAAAATGTCAATATTATCAACACCAACTTTTGGTCTTACTCCTAGTTCGGAGCAAGTTCCATTATCAACAAACTACATTACTAACTTCAACTTTTTGACTCAGTATCTTCCTGATACTTATGAGAAAGAATTTGAGCGTTATGGTAATCGTACAGTATCTTCATTCTTGCGTATGGTAGGAGCAGAGATGCCGTCAAACTCAGACATGATTAAATGGGCAGAGCAAGGTCGTTTACACACTAAATATACAAGTTGTGTTGTAACTGCTGCTGCTGCTGCTACTCAGTCTGTATACACTATTACAGATGCTACAATTACTTCAGGAAACACTATTGCAATTCGTTTAGGTCAAACAGTTATGATTTATGATAATGCTACGGGATTGTCAAATAAAGGAATCGTTATTGTTGCACCTGCAGGAGCAGGTCCTACTTATACTATTACAGTAGCTTATTATGAGCAAGGTGGTCAAGCATTTCCTGCTGCTTCAACTTGTTCTATTTGGGTATATGGTTCAGAATTTAAAAAAGGAACAAATGGAATGTCAGGTTCTTTAGAGGCTGAAGATACTATTTTCTCAAATTCACCAATTATCATCAAAGACAAGTATGCAGTAAATGGTTCAGACATGGCTCAAATTGGTTGGGTTGAAGTAACTACTGAGAATGGTGCTTCAGGATACCTTTGGTACTTGAAATCAGAGCATGAAACTCGTTTACGTTTTGAGGACTATCTTGAAACAGCAATGGTAGAAGCAGTTCCTGCGGGTGCAGCTTCAGGTGTTGCACTACAGACAACATATACTTCAGCCGGTAATAAAGGTTCAGAAGGTGTTTTCTATGTAGTAAATACTCGTGGAAATGTATGGGGTGGTGGTAATCCTACAACTCTTTCTGATTGGGACACTGTTATATCTCGTTTAGACAAGCAAGGTGCTATTGAAGAAAACGTACTATTTGTTAATCGTGACTTTGGATTTGACATTGATGATATGTTAGCAGCACAAAACTCTTATGGAGTAGGTGGTACTTCTTATGGTCTATTTGACAATGACAAAGACATGGCTTTAAACTTAGGCTTTACAGGATTCCGAAGAGGTTATGATTTCTACAAGACTGATTGGAAATACTTAAATGACCCAACAATGCGTGGTTCTATGCCTACAGGTGCAACTGCATCAGGGAACATTACAGGACTTTTAGTTCCTGCAGGTTCAACTAATGTATATGACCAAGTTATGGGTAAAAATGCAAAGCGACCTTTCTTACATGTTAGATATCGTGCTTCTGAAGCAGAAGATAGAAAATATAAGACTTGGATTACAGGTTCAGCCGGAGGTGCTCAAACTAGTGACTTAGATGCAATGGAAGTTAACTTCTTATCTGAGCGTGCTGTTTGTACTTTAGGTGCGAATAACTTTGTATTATTCCGTTACGGAGCATAATAACAAATGATTAAATAAAGAGAGGGACATCAGTGTCCCTCTCTATTTTTTTAGTAACAACTTAAATTAAATAAAATGAAAACAAACACAACAACAGTAGATAAGACCTACAAATTAAAAAGCAATGCAACGCCAATATCTTTTACGTTGCCATCTAGGAACACATCTAGATACCCACTTCTTTATTTTGATGAAGAACAAAACATTAACAGGCCTTTGCGATATGCAAGAAATCAAAAGTCACCATTCGAAGATGAGCAAGACGGAAACTTTCTTCTTGAACCAATAATCTTTGATGATGGGTTTTTAACTGTTCCACGAACAAATCCTGTTCTACAACAATTCCTACATTATCACCCATTAAATGGAAATGCTTTTGTAGAAGTAAACAAAACAGTTGATGCTGCAAAAGAAGTTGAAGATTTAAACTTTGAAGTAGACGCATTAATTGAAGCAAGACAATTAAGTATTGAGCAACTTGAAGTAGTAAGTAGAGTAATGTTTCAAAAAGATGTTACAAACATATCAACTGCAGAGTTGCGTAGAGATGTATTAATATATGCTAAAAAAGAACCTAGATCATTTTTAGAAATACTTAATGACCCTTTACTTAAATTACAATCAAACGTGCAATTATTTTTTGCTCATAATTTATTGCAATTTAGAAATGGTCAAAGAGAAGTATGGTTTAATACAAAGAGCAATAAGAAGAAAATGATGAGTATACCATTTGGTGAAGACCCATTTGAAACAGTTGCTTTATTCTTGAAGTCAGATGAAGGGCTTGAGGTTTTAAAGTTCTTAGAAATAAGTTTAAAATAATTAGTATATTTGTACTTTATTAACCATTTAAACTTTTTAAACAATGGAAAAATTTTTAGGAATTACAGTAACAAATCAACAAGTACAAATAGTATCTGCAACAGGTATTGTATTAATTGAGCAAGACTCTACAACAACAGTTGGGATTCATTACAAATCATCTACAGGTACAGATGTTGTAACAATTACACATGCTGCAGCAGGAGCAGGTGATGAAACTATGCGTGATGCAATTCAAGATGCAGTTGTTCGTGCTTTGACAACATCATGGACAAATGTTTTATACACTGTTGAAAATTTACCTTATGCAGTATCAAATATTGCTATAGCGTAATATTAATTAATTTAAAAACAAAGAGGCACTTTAATAGAGTGCCTTTTTTTTTATTATCTTTGTAGTATGATAAACTCTGTAAGGAATACGGTAATTGCTATTTTAAATAAAAATAACTACGGATATATTTCTCCATCTGATTTTAATTTGTATGCAGCTAATGCACAAATGGAACTTTACGAAGAGTATTTTAGTAGTTATAATAAAACAATATCAGCAGAAAACGCAAGGTCATCAGGCACTGATTACGCAGACATTAGTAAGCCTATCATGGAAGTATTAGAAAGTTTTATGGTAACAAATCCATTAACAAATACATCAGTAACTACTAATTTATCAAATACATATTATCTTCCGTCTTTAATAACTACAGGAGATGAAGAGTATACAATAAATAAAGTATTGTGTTATTCTAAAATACTTTATGGTGGTGTAAACACATCTGTTGTTGCATCACAATTAATAGACTCATTAGCTAATTTTTCTTTAGCAGGAGTTTCAGTTGGAGATATTGTAACTAATACCTCAGTTGCTCCAATGACAACAGCTACAGTAACATCTGTAAGTGCTACAGTATTAGGTCTTTCTGCAAATATATTTACATTAGTGCCTCAATCTTATAGGATTATTGATACTTCAGTTCAAAATGAAGCGGAAAAAGTTTCAGCAGGAAAGATAACATTATTAAATATGTCACCTATTACATCGCCATCTGTTAACTATCCCGCATATACTCAAAAAGGTGATTCAATAACTTTTTATCCATCAAGTATTATAAACTTACCATTACAAGTTGAAGCAACTTACTTTAGATATCCTAAAGAACCTAAATGGACATTTACTTCTTTAGCAAATGGTGAGCCTGTTTTTAACCAATCACAACCTGATTATCAAGACTTTGAATTACCATTTGAAGATGGATATAAATTAGCAATGAAAATATGCCAATATTGTGGAATATCAATTCGTGAAATGGAAGTTGTTCAATATGCAATGGCTCAAGAACAACATGAACAACCATCATTTAGCATGCAACAATAAATAGTAAAACATGGCATATATATCACAGTATGAATATTATGAGAATAATGGAAACAACCCCGAGGACTTAAATTGGGGTTCGTATCAATATGTTAGTTTAGCTGATATAGTAACTAACTTTCTTTTAATGTACTCAGGAAATCATTCTTTAGTAAACAACGAAGAAAGATATAAGATATTGTTCCATGCAAAACGTGCAGTCCAAGAACTAAACTATGACGCATTTAAAGAAATAAAAATATTGGAATTAAATGTTCCAAATACATTAAGATATATTTTACCTTCTGACTATGTTAATTGGGTAAGAATATCTGTATATGAAAATGGTGTACTAAGACCATTAAGTGAGAACATTCAAACGCTTTCATCAAAAGCATATCTTCAAGACAATCTTTCAAACATATTATTTGACCAAGACGGCAATGCTCTTTCTCCTCAGTATTCTAACATAGATTTTGATAGAATTACAGGAACAAAGAAGTCAATATACTTAAACAAGGCAAGCCAATTTAATGGGCAAGCAGGATATTATGTAGATGGTTATTGGTATTTTGATTATACTATAGGCGCAAGGTTTGGTTTAAATACAGAAACGGCAAATGCCAATCCTACATTTACAATAGACAAAAAATCAGGTGTTATTAATTTTGACTCAGGAATGTCTGAGAGATTATGTATTCTTGAATATGTTTCTGATGGAATGGAAGGTGGAGATAATTCTTTGATTACTATAAATAAACTATTTGAGGCATATGTTTATGCTTCTGTAAAATATGAAATTCTAAATTCAAAGTTTGGTGTTCAAGAGTATATTATTCAAAGAGCCAAAAAAGATAAGCAGGCGTTATTAAGAAATGCAAAAATAAGAATAAGCAATATTCATCCCGGTAGACTTTTAATGAACCTAAGGGGATTAGATAAAATCTTAAAATAATATGCCAAAGTTTACTAGAAATTTTGTTGCAGGTAAGATGAATAAAACTTTCGATGAGAGAGTTGTTCCTAATGGCGAGTATATTGATGCGATGAATATCAGAATGGGTTCGACAGAAAATTCTGAATTTGGAGTTATTGAAAATACAAAAGGTAATCTTTCACTTACAACTTTAAGATTTGAAAATACATTACTAAGTGTAGATGCTAGATGCATTGGTGCATACGAAGATGGTTCAATAGAAACTATTTATTGGTTTGTACATGACCCTAGTTTTCCATTAGGTGCTACAGGTAAACTTGATTTAATTGTTTCATTCAATACAAATACACTTTCTTTAACATATCATGTTATTACCATAGATAATGGGGGTGGTGTAGATACAACATTAAATTTTAATCCTCAATATTTAATTACAGGAGTAAATAAAATACAAGAGTTATTATTTTTTACAGATAACTATAATGCTCCAAGGTCAATAAATATAAATAGAAGTTATGCTATACCTGTAGGATTTATTGATGCGGGAAGTCCAACTGCAGCGTTACTTCTTGAAGAGTCATTACTTGTAATTAAAAGACCACCTTTAGAATCTCCAACTGTACAGTTAGTAAATACTCAAGGAGAACAAAACTTTTTAGAAGAAAGGTTTATATCATTTGCTTATAGATATTTATATGCAGATGGCGAATACTCAGCTACATCTCAATGGTCTGACATTGCTTTTACGCCAAATGGATTTGAATTAACTATTGAAGCATATTTGAATGAGGGAATGATAAATGCATTTAATGCTTGTAAGGTAACTTATTGGACAGGAAACTCTCTTGTTTTAGGAATAGACTTATTATTTAAGCAGTCGGAAAGCAATATAATAAAAATAATTGAGAAACAAAATAAGTCAGATTTAGGTATTCCAAATGATTCATATAAAACTTTAACATTTGACAATAGTAAAATCTTTACTGTTTTACCTGAAGCTGAGTTATTAAGGTTATATGACAATGTCCCAAGATTTGCTCAAGCTCAAACTCTTATGGGTAATAGAATTATGTATGGGAATTATGTTGAAGGATATGATTTGGTATCACTTAATGGACAACCATTACAACTTACATATGAAGCAAAGTTAATACAAGAAGATATAGCATCAGAGGCTTTAGACTCAGACCCTGAAGATTCTGTTTACACTATAGATGGAAGTCATAGTGTGCCTAGTTCTATTTTAAGAATAGATTTTGCTTCTTTTGGTCCAAATTATAATACAACTTTAATAGTTGGAGCTACAATACAAGTTCAATTAGAATTTACACACGATAGTTATACAGGAGGAACACCTACAACACAAACAGGAAATACAAGTATTTCATTAACATTTACTCTTGCTCAAAATTATGTAAGTCCATATGCTTTATCTCAAAGTACTGAATTTCAAGAATGGGTAGGAACACTTGCAAATATACTTCCTGTATATGATCCTATTCCTGCAACCCCTACTTCTTGTGATGGAAGTACACTTACAGATTATTTTAATTGTGCTATACCTACAAATCAAGCTAGTGGATGGCAAAAAAGAGCTTCAGGTATTACTGCTATAGACGAACCTATAGCAATAATAGCATCTAATTTAAACACTTATATTGACTTGCAATTAGTTGCAATGAAATATGAAGATGTAAATAATCTTGGAAATTATGCGTATGAATATTATAGCATAGTAAATAGTATTGTTACATTTTCAAAACTTGGAAATGCAAGAAGCTTACATAGTAATAGGGGATATGAGATAGGAATTGTTTACATGGATGATTTTTTACGTTCATCAACAGCTCTTGTAAGCCCTTTAAATGTGGTTTATACTCCTTGTTCATCATCTGCAAATAAAAACTCAATACAAGTCACTATACCTGTATCACAAGTAGCTCCATATTGGGCAGTAAGATATAAGTTTGTAATAAAACCTGACCAAGAAGGATATCAAACAATATACTCAACTCTTGTAGTTCAAGATGTAGACAGTTTAATTTGGTTTTTACTTGAGGGTGAAAACATGCAAAAAGTTGAGGTTGGTGATAGACTTATTGTAAAAAAAGATTCAAGTGGACCAACTCAAGATTGTATATATACAACTGTTTTAGAAAAAATAGCAAAGCAACAATCGGCTACATATCCTGTTGAAGGAGTGTACATGCGTTTAGAAGCAGGTAATTTTGAATCACAGGTTAGTCCTATTCCAATTTATAATTCTAATTCTAACGCGACTTCTTCAGGAGTGACTACCAACGCTACAAGAGTTGAATGGTCAGAAATTATACCTCCTGCATTAACATATACGGATCTTAATGTCCCTGTTGGCTCTACAATAGGTATTATGCTATACACTTATAGAAACCCAAATTTTGGATGTAAAAAAAGAGAGGTTAATGCAGCTAACTCTTATTCTTATTTTACTACTACTCAAAGTTATGCTAACTTAGAAAGTTGGTTTTTAGCAAATCAAACAGCTATTATGACTACTTTTAATGCTTTACAAGATGTACAAATGAATGTAACATTTAATGGAGTATTTAATATAAATACTTCTTCGATGGATTTTTTTGTTGCAAGTAATACATATAGTGATGTTATGAAACTATATATAAATCGTGACCCTGTTACTAATAGGTTAACTTTTCATATGTCGGGAACTACATTTTGTAATTGCGCTGATTGCTATGCAGTAGCAAAATTACATTTTTCATTACAAAGAACTACAATAGAACCTGAATTTATATTTGAAACGCTTCCAATAGATGCTTTGCCCGATGTGTTTTTTGAAAATAATTTATCATTTGTTATAAATCCTACTACAGGAGAACACTATGGAAATGTAGCTAACCAAGACTTTGCTTTAGGGCAAGCTGCAGTTATAGACACAGGTTTCTTTAATTGTTTTTCTTTTGGCAATGGAGTTGAAAGTTATAAAGTTAGAGATTCAATAGTAGGAAGAGAATTTAATCTTGGAGAAAGAGTTACATCTGTTTCTGCTCAAGATTATAAAGAAGCACATAGATTTTCAGACATAACATATAGTGGTATATACAACCCTGAATCTAACCTAAACAAATTAAATGAGTTTAATTTAGGACTTTTAAATTATAAATATTTAGAGTCTTCTTTTGGATATATATATGTTTTAGATGGTAGAGAAACAGATGTGCTATGTCTTCAAGAAGATAAGGTATCATATGTATTAGCAGGAAAGAATTTGTTGTCTGACGCAGGTGCAGGCAGAGCATTAACTGCAGTCCCTGAAGTATTAGGAACTCAAATTGCAAGAACTGAAAAATATGGAATAAGCCACAACCCTGAAAGCTATGTCCAATGGGGTGCTGATAGATATTTTACTGATACAAAGAGAGGTGCTGTAATTCATATTCAAGGTGATTCAATGCAAAGCGACCAACTGAGAGTAATATCTGAATTTGGAATGAGAACTTGGTTTAGAGATGAGTTTATTAATGCTCAAACTACACAGAAACTTGGTGGCTTTGACCCATACATGAATGAGTATGTGCTAACAAGTAATGACATACAAGTGCCAAGTGTAGTAGACTGCTTTGGGTGTGGTCAAATAAATTCATTTAATATAGACAATACAGGTAAGCCTGAAAGAGTAATAAGTTATTGCGTAAAGTTAACTAACTGTATTGCAGATGGAAATATTGTATTAACAACATTTGATATAGCTCCATTAATACCATCTTCAGGTTTAATTTCTATAGATGTTACTTATGATGGATATACAATATCAAATAGTATTAATGGAGTTGGAACAATAAGTGTTCCTTATAGTGTAAATAATCCTCTTGTACTTGAATTGCAAGTTGTTGTCACTATTGCAGCAGGAGCAAATGTTACTTTTGAAATTGACAATCAATGTCAAGAATGTAATGAAATATTTTTAATTCAAGTAGTAATTACTGATGGCTCAAATGCGGGAATGTTTATACATAATCAATATAATTATTTTGACCCATCAATACTATATTCATCACCATTGCAAAGCAATCAAGTTGCTTTTGCCTTACCAAGTTCCAATCCTCTTGTATCATATTATAATATTGATGCAGGTTTTTGGGGTCAAGGAAGTTTCCCATATCCCGGAGTAGATACAAATGTATACACAAATAAAATAGGTATCGATGATTTTGATGTTTTAGTTCCTCCTAATAAATTTTTATATCACACAAGCAATACATTTTATCAAAACAATCAAATAGATATCACATCACTTTTAGGTGTTGCTACAAATATAACTCCACTTACACAACCAAGTGTAACTCAATGGAAAGGAACTTTTACTACTCCTACCTTAGATAATTTCTTATATTTAATTTGGGATTTAAGACAAAGTACGGCAGTAGAGTTATGTTTTAGTGCGGAAGATTGTACAGAAGCTTGTAAAGATTGTTATACTCCTCCTCCTTGTAATTGTGGGTCTTGGCTTGTTGTAAATAATAATGCTAGAATATGGAGTTCAATTCAATATGTTGACTGCAATGGAAACAATGCTGTAATTGGAGATGAAGGACCTTATGGATATGACTTCCCTGCTTATGGAGCGCTATTTATATGTGCTAGAGATTTTCCTGAAGAGATGAGAGAGCCATCTTTTACTTATATGTATTTAGGATGTTTTTGTTGTAGTAATCAATGCACAAATTTTGATATTATAAATACTTCTGCTGCTACTATTGAGTTTTTAGGTTTATTGGGTTGTGGAGCAACTACCCCTTCATCTACTATATTTAATCCTATGAGTACAACAACAAGTCTTTGTGTAAATAATTACTTAGATTTAGGGTATTTTACAATACCTCAAGGAATTTCAGATGTTGAATCATTAGACTTTCAATTTAACAATTGTGGATGCACAGAAATTTGCTGTTCTACTTACTATTTTTATGCAGCAGATGACTCAACAAATATCGTTTGGAAGGATTGTTTTGGTGAGCCTGCAGGTGGATTTGGCATATCCGGGAATTCAGGAATTTTTATTTGTGCTTCAGAAATAATTTATAACGGTGGGTGTCTTGTTACTCAAATAACTGAGTGTCAATGCTGTACAACAGGAGAAACATCATGCTTTACTGTTCTTGCAACAAATAATTCTGCTAGTAACATAACTGTAAGTGCCATAGATCCTACAATGTATCCTTGTTTTGGTTCTTACGTTATAAATTATGTCCCGGGAGCTGAAATACCATTTTGCGTTGGTATAGCAGAACAGTTATGGGTAACAGGAGATGGCGGGGAAAACTTAACTATGGAATTTTCTCAATGTGATTGCCCACCACTTTAAAAATAAAAATTATGCCTGCTTCAACTTATTATTTAGATTCTACAGACCTTGCTACAGCATCGTATATATATAGCGATATTACTATGTCAGCACCTGCCGCTACAGGATATTATTCTGATGGTATTATTTGTAGATATTGGCATTTATATGCACTTCCTGACCTTTGGGTTTTAGACCCTGCAACTTATTGTGATAATTAGATATGAGCTTTAAAACACTTACATATAGCCCTGCCGTTCAAGGATGGCCTTCATTCTACTCTTACAATCCCGATTGGACGATAGGAATGAATAACTATTTCTATTCTTTTAAGGGTGGGAATTTATATAGACATAGCTCAAACAATGCAAGGAATACATTTTACGAACAATGGTGTTTGCAAAATATCCCTGCATTAGACCCTTTTTCTCCAACAACACTTAAAAGTGTTATAAATGATTTACCTCTTGAGAATAAATTATTTAAGACAATGGATTTAGTGGGAGATGCTCCTTGGGCCGCAACAATGACAACAGACTTACAATACTCAGGGTTCATAGACCAAAATTGGTTTGAGAAAAAAGAAGCCACTTGGTTTGCGTTTGTAAGGAATAGTGGAACTACTCCAATGTCTGCGCCTGAATATCCATTAAGGAGTGTTAATGGAATAGGAAACAGTACAAGTGTTGTCATTGGTGTAGGTATAGCAACAATTAACTTTTCAATAAATCCCCTTATTGCTATAGGAACTATAATAAGTATTGGAGATATTGTTTACTTTTCATCAGCCGCTATAGGTGCAGGAATTGTAACAAATGTTGTCCAAGACTATGTTGCAGGAGACAACTATATTGTTATAGATACCACACCTATTTGGACTACTCCTATACCTACACAAACAGAATACTTTTTGTTTAACAAAAACTCTGTTGCAGAATCTCACGGAGTATTGGGTCATTATTGTTTATTTGAATTATCAAATAACTACAATAGTAAAGTAGAATTATTTGCTACTGAAAGCGAGTTAATGAAAAGTTTCCCTTAATTTTTTATATCTTTGTAGTTAAATGGACTTTAACATTAGACCACTTAATAGCAATGATTACGACAACATTCTTCTTGGATGGTGGAAGGATTGGGGATGGGTAGCTCCTCCAAAAGATTTCTTACCTCAAAATGGAGAAGGTGGTATAATCATTTTAGATGGCGATGTTCCTATTTGTGCGGGATTTTTATATGCGTCAAACTCAAATCTTTGTTGGGTTGATTGGATTATTTCAAATAAACAATATAGAAAAAAACCACACAGGACAGAGGCGATAAGGTCATTGTTAAGTAACTTAACAACAATGGCTACTAACTTAGGGTTTAAATATTCATATGCACTTATAAAACATAGACCACTCATTGAGAAGTATGAAGAGATTGGATATATTAAGGGTGACAATTACCAAGTAGAAATGATAAAAAAATTATAATATGGCAGCAATAACAGCAGCAACAGCAACTTTAATAGCGGCAGGGGCAGGGATAGCGGCAACAGGTGCAACCACAGCAATGTCTTTTTCTCAAGCAAACAAACAAAAAAAACTTCAATCACAAGCAGAAGCCGAGGCTGATAAGATGATGGCATCAGCTCGTGCAAGACTTGACGTAAACTACATGGATGCGTTGTCTATTCAAAAAGAACCTTACGAACTGCAAAGAGAGGCAATGATTGCTCAAGGTGCCCAAACTATAGATGCTGCTCAAGAATCTGAAAGAGGAGCGGCAGCAGGAGCAGGTAGAGTACAAATGGCTCAGAACGAAGCCCAAGGAGCAATAAGAACAGCAATGGGTAAAGAACTTACTGAGATTGAGAGATTAAAAATTGCTGAAGAGGCTAGGCTAAGAGATTTAAAAACACAGTTAGATTTAGGTGAAGCTGAAGGTGCAGCATTGGCAGCAAGAAATGCTCAAGAAATGGCAGCACAAGCAACAGCACAAGGGTTTGAAGGAGTTACAAGTATGGCAACACAGGCGGCTAATATGATTCCTTTGTATCCAAATTTAGGTGGTGGTAATAAAGCAGCTCAGGGGTATACAGGGCCAAAAGCAAGTGCAACAAATAACACTACTCTTGTTAATCCAAATGGTACTACAAGTCAAATTCAAACTCAAAACCTTCAATACAATCCAATAGGTGCAGGTATGCCTACATTAAACCCAAATCAACAACCAATAAACATACTTGGAAATCAGATGCAAAGCAATCCTGTAACTTCTTTCTATCCTGATTTTCAGGTAAATCCTTTTTATCGTTAATATATGGCAACATTTTATAAATACCAAGAACGTGACCTTGACAGTCAAGTAAATTATGCTGACGTTGGTCTTGGTATATCAAATTTAATTACGGACCAACTTGCTACAAGGAAGGCAAAAAAGGAAGCGTATGACGACCAATTAAGGGAATACGAGAAGTATATAAAACAGTTCCCGGAAGGTGGAGACGTAGGTGTTAATAGTTGGACTTCTGCATATTCAACAGATATGACACAAAAAACTCTTGAGCAGTATAGAGCATTTAAAAATGGGCAGGTTTCGGAAAGGGAGCACGTTGAGTTCATGGCAAATGTGAAAAATAGTACTGAGTCAATGTTTAATGTTTCTCAGGTATTTCAAGATGCATATGCATTGAAAATAGAAAGAATGAACTCCGCTGACCCCAACAAGAGGTCACAAGGCTTAGAGCCGTGGCTAATGGAACAAAATGAAAATTATTTAAACTATGCGGACACTAAGCCTATTATTGACAAGTATGGTCAAGTACAACTTACGCGAAAAGATAATAGTGGAAATATTGAGTATTTAACTCCCGAACAGTTAAATAATAGAAGCAAGGCTCAATACAACTACTTCAATTCAGACGCTGAATTAACAAGAATGGAAGCGGGACTTGGTGAGGAAATGATTCAAACTTTAAAAGCTGCAACTGTAGGTAAGGTAGGTAGTGTACAAGACATACAAGACAAAGCAGTAAAAGCAGGTTTTTATAAAGCCGTTGATGACTACATTAACTCTTTGGATGCCCCAATTAACATATCTTCTGTTTTAACGAATGACATTGGGGGCGCTTATATGAATAATTTTACTTATTCTATAGACGAAGCTAATGCAGATCCAAATAAAATATTATTGAAAGTACCTAAGGGCAGGGAGGGCAATCCTGAGCCTGACTTTGCATCTACAGAAAATGGAAAGAAGCAAGAAATTGTTGCTAAAGAATGGTTGAAACGACAACTTATAGAAAAAATAGATAGAAAAATAGGAGTGGAACAAACAAGTGCGGTAGGTTATAGGTCATCAAGTAGTAGTGGAGGAGGAGGTAATAAAGTAGACCCTATAGGAGTCACACTTTGGGATCAATTACGTTGGGGTACTGTTGAAGAAAAAAATCAAGCAGCACAGTCATTGGTTCAAATGAAGTTTGATGATCAGCTTATGGCAATTGATTTCACTGAGCAGGGTAATGTTATATTAAAGTACAATCCTGAATCAGGTATCGCAGACAATACAATAACATTAAGAGATAAGACTCCAATAGAATGGGCGCAACTAGGCGTTGAGGTACATGGAATTAATGACATGAATAAAGTTGCAGAAATAGCAGGAACAAGCTTTAACAGGCCTTATAAATCAATTGGTATATGGAAAAAAAAGAATGGTAAAATGGTACTAACAAATCCTGACGATTTTACTAAGGCGGGACATTCAAGAAATTAAAATTAAACAACAAAAAAAATGCGTAATAATTCAAAAAAAATAATTACAAGAGATAGTTGGGGTAGACCGGAGGGGGATGAATGGTTTGGTTTTGACCCTGAACGAAAAACATATACCGAAAAACATTTTACATACGAAGACAAAGAGGCTAGATATAAAAAAAAAAATGACGAATGGTTTGTAAGTAATGAAAATACAAATGGATTTGTCCCACTAAAAGACCCAAGAGGAAGTAGAGCTAGGGAGCTAGAGAGAAATGCCAAGGAAGTCAAAAGAATGTCATCCTTTGAAGCATCTGAAAAGGAATCCGCTGAAGAGATAGCTAAGATAAGGGACTTTAGAAATGTAGTTGAAAAAGGCTCTGAGATATTTACAGGATTTCCCGGAAAAGAAAAAAATCAATACGAGTTTCGAAATGGTAATTGGTATGAACCAAATCCTGAGGTAGAAAAAGCAATTAAAAGGGCCGAGGAGGACTATGTACCAATATCTAGAATTGGTGGCGGAACAATGACATCCCCCACAGGTATAGGTGAAGACTTTTCAAGTGAAGCAAAGTCAAAAAGATCTTTAGATGCAATTAAAGACATTCCAAAGACAAGAGTTATTAAAGACGATGATCGAGTAAGGGCATTAAACAAACAGTTCGGTAAGAATGCGTCCTTAGATGAAGACTACGAGACGTTTAGCAACTACGACAATAGTCCTGAAAAAAGCAAGAATAAATACAGAGTAAAAGACGGCTCTTGGGAACGATTGGTAGAGGGAGCAGAAGAATGGTCGTCAATAGAAAATGAAGGCTCTATAGGAGCCCTAAATAGACGATACGGCAAGAACGTTGAGGTCCCTAAAAAAGTAAAGATAGAAGAGGCAAGGGATATATCTCCATTTCTAAAAATAGATAAAAAATATTTATCACAGACTGAGGAGTCTGCAATAAAGAAGTTATATAAAGACTTTAGTAACTTAGGATTTGAGTTTGAGCAGGCAGGAATGCTTACCGACTATATAAAAGTAATTCCAAAAAATTCGGACGTAGAGCCAATGACGTTTTCCTTTGATGATCCAAAGGGTTTAGATGCCGCAAGGCTTAGGCAGTACTTAAAAAGTAATGCAGAATATGACAGCAACAATAGTGTTGTAAATGAAATTAGAAGTAATGTTCGTACCAATGCATTCAACAAAGCAATTGGCGAAGATGGAGAAGTAATTGAGGGGTCTAGGGCTGACAAAGTTGGGGTATCTAAATTTATTGACCACAACAACAAGTACTATGAATCTAAGGAATACAAAGATAATTTTAAGAAATTAAACTTTGTAGAACAAAAAGAGGAAATAGAGAGGCGACAAATGGAAAACAAGCCCATTGAAAACAAAGATATTTTTGGAGACTTTGCCGTATGGGTTGGTCTTGTTGATAAATACCAAGGGACACCGGAAGACCTTAAAAAATTAAAAGAATCAGAAAAAAAATTATACAACAGTGAGGAGTATAAGGTTATTTATGCAAACAAAAGAGATGAATACATAAAAGAAAAAAATAAAAACAACGAAAAACTTTTAGATGCATATGAAATTGCACTAGATAGTCGTGACCCAAATAAAATAAAAAAAGCACTAAGAAATATTGAGACAGGAACTTTTGTGGCTACTATGGGCAACAACATTAACTATTTAAGTAAACAGCAGCAAGACTATAGTGACGAGATTAAAAACCTTAATAAATCTTTTGAAAAAAATCAAGATGATTATAGGAATAGAAAAATAAGTGCTGAGGTATACCAAGATAGGTATGAAACTTTAGAATCAAAAAGGGACCAATTAAAAGTTGTTGCAAAAGAAATTGATACCGACCAAAAAAGAACAAAAAGACTTACGGGAGAGTACATCACTGAAAAGGCTAAGTACGGAGGATTTTGGGGTAACCTTGTAAATGAATTTATTGTATCAGCAGACAAAGTAGCAGAGCTTGGAGTTAAACTAGACCCCAACCTTGCGGGAACAGAAAAAGCTAAGACATCAAAGGAGTCTCAAATAATCACCCCTGAAGAGATGAAGTACTACAAGTCTGATGCTTTAAGAAAAGGGGGTTTTACTGAAGAGGAAATAAAAAATATAAAAATTAATCAAGTAAAGCTAAAAAGTATTCAACAGAATGAAAGAATGCTTATAGAGGCATTTGGTTCTGACTTAACAACTGAAGAGTCAAGGCAAAATTTAGGATTTTTTCAACAGGCACTAGTTGGTGTAGCCGGATCATTGCCTGCAATGCTTACGAGGGCTATACCTGTTGTAGGACAGGCGGCTGCTTTTGTGTCTTTAGCTGACTTGTCTATGTCTCAGATTGAAAAAGAGATGCTTACTGACCCTGACTTTCAGACCACTACTGCATTTGACAGGGCTAAAGTTTCTTTGCCGTATGGCATTGTCATGGGTGCCCTTGAAAACTTTGGTCTTAATAGGTTAACTAAGGGGCAGTCTTATTTACTAGGCAAAGGCATTTTAGGTAACATAGCAAAAACTTTACCTGCCGGTGCAACTAGAGAAGTACTTGAAAATATAGCAAACAAAGAGGTAAAGAATTTAATTGGGAAAGGAGTTTTAAAAGTTGTTGCGGGAACGTTAGCAGAAGGCGAGACGGGAGCGATCCAAACACTTGCTGCTGACATTGGAGTAAAAAAGGCATATAATTACTTAAGGGCTGCTTACAACACAGAAGAAGACTTAAAAAAATTAACAGGTGGTGAGGCATTTTCTACCCCCAAGACTTTAATGGAAGGCTTGTCGGCGGTTGGTGAAGGAGCACTAGCAGAAGCAATTGGTGGTTTCGCGATGTCTACAGTGATAGTGAACTCTCAACTATTAATAAATGGGAATCTGTCGCTATATAACAAAGAAGACTTAAATTTTCTTGAGGACTTTACTTCTGACGAACAATTTAAAAAAATTATTGTAGCAGACTTAAAAAATAAAATGATACAGGGCACCATGACAAAGTCACAGGCCGAGTCAGCACTAAACGACATTGACTTAGTGGCAGGTGTTTTTAATTCAATAGATGAGAATCTACCTGAAAGTGCAAAGATGGAGGCCTTTAATTTAATAAATAAAAGAAATAGACTAGAGAAATCAATTGAAGGCAAAGATGAGTCGTTAAGTAAAAGTATAAAAGAAGAAATAAAAGAAATTAATGACAAGCTGACGAAACTACCTTTAAAAGTCCAAGGATTTAATGGCATAGAAAGGTTAAAGGTATTAGAGAAGGCGCTGAAAAGAAAAAGAAAAGATAAAGACATAATAATTGTAGAAGGCAAAAAAATTTCAAGGACAGAGGCTGAAACAGAATACAAAGACTTAGATGAAAAAATACAGTCTATTATTTCAGAATTTAATGCACCTGTGGTTGAAACAGCAGACACTAAAGTTGATATAGAAGAATTAAAACAAACACCTGAGGGGAAAGAAGTAGAGAGAAGAAGAAGAGAAAATCTTAGTGCTTATGATGAGGAGGGACTTGATGAAGTTTATGCAGCAGGAAGCAATCAAACTATAGGCGAGTTTATCAAAGCTAAATACGATGCAGAACTTAACCAAATAAACCAAAAACAAAAAGATGCCATTCAAGAGCAAACAGCAGGTGAAGTACCTGTACAGCCAACAACCGCAGTTGGCGAAGAAGTGGTCCAAGGAGAACCCACAACAGAACCTCAAGTCCTTACCGAAGAAGGTAAAGCCGAAGAAAAAGTAGCAACTTTAAGAGCTGAAGAACAGGCTGAACTTCTTAAGGCCATACCTAAAATAGAAAGCTATAAAGTAAATGGCAAGATAGATAAAACTAAAATGCCGAAAACTGTATTGGCTAAGTACAATAAGATATACGACAAGTATGATGCGCTAATCAGTCCTCTATTAGAGCCTGTGGTTAAAGCACCTATAAGCCCACAAGTAAATGTGGCTCCTTATTTTAACACTAAAATTGAAACAGTAAAAGAAGCGGAAAAATTAAGAAAAAATAAGGACTATAAAAAATATAAACAAGAACTTACTAACCTTGCTACCCAACTTGGTATTACTAGTGTAACCATTGACGACGTAATTGGGGGATATAAAAATGATGCAGGAGAAGACTTTATTGAAATATCAAACTTAGTTACACTAGAAGGGGCAACACTCGACCAAGCTGAAGAGTTTGCTGCACTAGCTGCAACTATTTCCCCTGAAGTTCAGGAGGCAAGTATTGCCGCTCAATACACAAGTGAAGGATCGGACACACACAATGCCAATGAATACGAAATAAAAGTAGGTGACATTGATGGAGCGATGAGAGCCTTAAAAGAGGCAGGTATTTCTAACTTTAGCGTCAATGAAACTACGAAATCAATATCTTTTATTGATGTACTAGACTTTGCGGATGTAGAACTTCAAGATAAAATCGGTAACTTTGTAAGACTACTAATAGAAAATAATATAGACTATGAACAAAAAAATTACAGACCCCTCGAATCAAGATATGTCGACAAGGGAACTAGGAAGGAAATTCTTAGAAGAATTAAAAGCTCAGGGACCAACATTGGACAGGGTAGGAAAGGTGTTTATAAGGCCATTGATCAAGCAATCTCAAGGGACTCCGGGTTCCAAGAAGTAAGTACTGAAGAATATTTAGGCACAGGGGTTTCCATAAAAAACAAGTCTGCTGTTGACAACATAAAAACAAAAACAACAGACAAAGTAAGGGTCAAGGTTATTGAAGCCGCTCAGAGGGCTATTAAGACACTACAGTCTGTACTTCCAAACTTTGACATTGTCATTCATGAGAATGAGGAAAGTTATAATGCTGCCATGAAAGACAGGAATGGTATTCAAGGCTCGGCAGGTAACTTTTCTTATGGATTGGATGGGAAAGGCAACTTGACGGGAAGGATAGACATTAACCTATCTAAGGCAAGTGCTAGAACTGTTGCGCATGAGGTAGCCCATGGTGTCATGTTAAAAACATTTGGAGACAATCCTGCGCTATTTAAAAGATTCAGGGATAGGATTGCATCAATCTTAAAGGAAAGCACTAACAAGGCTCTTATGGACTTTGCTAATCAATATGTAGACAAGGAGACAGGCAAGTTGTTGGACGTTACATACGAGGAATACCTTGCTGAGTTAACGGCAGCGTTGGCTGCCGAAGAAGGAAATTTATCAGCAACTACACTACAGAAGATTGCAACACTAATAAATGCGATAGTTTCTAAGATAACCAACGGCATGCTTAAGCCATTTGAGGACGTTAAGGACACCAAACAAGTCATTGAATTCTTTAGTAATATCGCTAACTCAATTCGTGAAGGACAAGATATCAGTAATCTAAATGATGATTTTTCTAAATCACTTTATGAGCCTGTTAATTTAAATATTAAAGGGGAATTAGAAAACAAATTACCTCTATCGAATAGAAAACCAATTAGCAAATCTTCAAGAGGAGATTTTAATTTAATACCTCACCCTATCATAGATAAGAATACAATGGTAGGAAAAAAGTATAGTGTTACCATGTCTGACCACACCAAAGTTGGTGAATATAAAAACGATAAAACAGGTGTTACCGTTAAAAACTTAATGGGAGGTGTTTTCTATCCTTACATTAAAGGGATTAATGATGCAGGTATAGCTTGGGCTTCTGTTACAATAAAAGCTGCAAGGGAGATGGTGATTAATGCCGTAAATCAAGATGCTACATTGATATACAGAATGTCAAGATCCACAGGCAGTAGGGGGAATGTTAATTTCAACGAAATAGCCTTTGCTGAATTAATTGCACCTGTAACTAATGGTAAAGTAACCGAAGAAGAATTTTTAAGGAATTTAAATAATAAACTTAATACTATTTCGAATGGCACTCAGTTGGCTACAGGTATATACATATTGGGTAAATACGGAGTAGATACGAATGAAAAAATAAAAATAAACAAAACCAAGACTGTAAAAGTAAAAGACAAAACAGGCAAGTTAGTTGAAAAAACAATTAAGGTTTTAGAAAAAAATGCCGACAATAAGAGAATATATGCTACTAAAAATGTTACTAAAAAAGAATTGCCGAGTTTAGACGCTTTAAAAAAAGCATTAAGCGAAGAATCATTTAGCAAAAGAGGTGGTTTTTGGTCTACGATATTAAAAGATTCTTGGACTACCAAGTCTACGGGGGAATGGTATAAATTTTTAGAAAAATATAACGTAACATCTTTAGAGGAAATTGTTAATAATTTAGCAGAACCCGAAGTTGATACTGCAAATGATCACGATATTGTTGCTGCTGTTAAAATTGCGCCTCCCGAATATGATAAAAATGGGAACATTAAAATATATACCACAAGAGAAGGTTTAGTTAACGAAGCTAAAGGGATTTATTATATCGAGGCCCCTGACCACCCAAGCTATCCATATGTGGTAAAAGGCTCTCCTATTGGTGTTTTGAATGAGTTTAATTCTATTACCGATTATTTTCCTATCATTAATGATTGGTTGGAGTCCGGGAGATTAAACTCTCCATACAAGGCTGTTGAAACTATGGGAAAGGAGTTGGTTCAAAAACTCAAACCTACTGAAACAACATTTGCTTCTAAGGCTCAATTGGTATACGATGAGACAGGTTTTATATCCGTACCTTCAATGATTGAGATTGTTAAAAGCAATAACCCCATATACTTGGGCGGTGTTATGGAACACATTCAAGAGATGGGAGAAAAGTTAAGAACAGGAAATGTCAACTCAAAAGATGTTGCTAAGTCTTACTTGATGGCTGTTTCATCTATTCGTTCGGGAGATATTGGAGTTGATAAGTTCGAAAATTCTGTCGGAAAAAAAATAGACCAAGTTTTCTTAGAACCTAACAATAAAATAAGAACTGAGGGAGCAATGGCTTTCTTGTTAACAACAGAAGAAGGAAAAAGATTTTTAAGAAATATAGAATTAGGAAAGGTAGACTCAACAGACAGAGCATTTATATCTACGGCTATGAAGCCATTTGGAATGTTTGGTGTAGGCGAATCTAAGTTTGAAAATATATTTGGGAATCCATCAGAAAAACAAATAAACCTAACTAATATAAATGAATTTAATTCATTATTAAAAGGTGGTATAAAAAACGAATCAGAACTATTTGATGCTATAGTTAAATTAAAGGGTATCTCACAAGCAAAAGTTGGGTTTGTATCTAACTTTTTAGGTATTGGGACAAGGGGTGTTATAGACGCAAGGGAAATACAAGGATGGTTAAGAGGAAGTGTTTTTCAAGGCATAAGGACTGAAGAAGAAGCAGAAATTGAGAAGCAATTAACCAAGTCAAACAAATCTCTATCTGCATTACAGAAAGAGATACTGAGCAGGATGCGACTAGTAGGAGAGGCGTTTGGAATAGATCCATTACTTGCCGAATACATTGGTCATCATATGATATGGGACGCTGTTGCAAAAGAAAAAACAACGCACGATGGCTTGTATTTAGCCATGACTCAAAATGAAAATGACTTTAATGATAAATTAAATAAAATTACTTCTAAGTCACAACTTGCTAGTGATGGCAAGGAAGAAACTGAAGCAAAGAAGATTACAGAGTTAAATAAAAAGAGAGACTCAGCTCAAAAAAATACAATAGGTAAAACCCCAAAACTTGGAGACATTACAAGTGACCTAGGTCCACTACTAAAGCAGGTATTAAACATCAATGCAAAATTAATACCGGAAGATGTATTCGAAGACTATAGAAAAGTAATAGAAATGCTTTCAGGGAACAGAAGAATTTTAAGTCCTGAAAATAGAGCAGAAATAGAAAAAAAATTAAACAACATTATTAGAAGCATTGAGTTCAGCAATGACAAAGCTTCTGACTTAAAGGGTAGGTACGATGACTTTAAAGTAAACAATGAAGACTTAGACTACTCTGATTCAATAAAAAAAATGTTGGAGGATGGTATAATCAGCAAAGAGGAATTTGATTTTATGAAAAAATATAAGTCAAAGATAATCGAAGCGGAGGTCAAACAAAAGATGACTAAGGAAGAAGACGAGGAGGAGAAAGAGGAGTTAATTGCTGAGATAAAAGACACTACGGTAACAACAGATGAATTTAAAGGAGACGAGTTTAGATTAGAAAGAGACTTCGTCAATAAGTTTATAGAGACATTAAAAAATAGTGACCTTGAAAGTTTAAACAATAGCGACTTAAATGACTTAGTTAAGATAATTTACAACATAAACAATGGATTTGTAAATCATGACGCATCTCAAATGCTAATAAAATTAGAGTCAAATATTAAGGAGGCTACATTAGTGGAAGCTATTCCCGACAGCTACGGAGGTGTTGTTAGAAGAATACAGCAGTGGCTTAGAACGCTTGATGTAAATATAGCTAACATTAAGTTAAGGATAAAGAACGACAAGTATGGTGTAGGTTCTAATTCTTTGTTTAACATAGACGAAATGTTTGGAGACTTCAAAACAAAGAGAATATTTAATTCTATATTTAATGAATCTGCAAAAGCTCAACAAACCTACCAATCTGAAATTAAAGATGTCCAAGGAAGGTTGATTGAAGCAGAAAATGCTGTCTTTAATTCATTTAAAAAAGATGGGAATGCTTTAATAAAGTCTCAAATGAAGTCGATGCTGTACATGATTCAACTAGAGTATGAGTCAAATGAAGGCAGTAAACAAACTAGACCTGCGCTTGCGGTCTTAGATGCTGTAATTGAATTCGCAAAAATAAAGGGCGTTACTGAAATGAGCAAACAAGACTTAAAGGTAATGCAGGACATTAAGAAAAATTTTGTTGTAGATGGTAAGATAGATATTGACAAGATTTTGTCATCTTTTAATAAGGCTGAAATTTCTGCATTAAAAGTGATGCAAAGTATAAACGAAGAGATGACAAAAAAAGCTACTTTTACGTCATATGTAATAAATGGAAGTCAACTTAAACCATTAAAAAATTATGTTCCCCAAATGGTCGCTCAAAAAACAAATCAAGAGACCATTGACGAACAAATAAACAGAATAAAAAGTAATATTAATCCGGGGACGGAGTCAAATAATTTAATAGAAAGAAATGACTTCAATGAAAAAAATGTATCCCCTGTTATTCTAAATCCTTACTTTGCTATTAACCAAAGTTCAAAGTCACTTCTTATCAACTATTACTTAGCAGACCCAATAAGAACTGCAAGAATGACTTTGAAAAAAGCAGAGTTAAACTTAAAAGAAAATAAAAAGGATTCAGAGGCAAGAGAAATGCTTGAGGTTATATCTCAGTCGTATGAGACAGCATTAAATGACCTACTATCTCAGAATTTCGGTCAAACAAATAAATTTATTGACGCACTAGCCAAGGTAGGGTACAGTTCAATGCTTGCAAGTGCCCCTAGGATGTTGTCTGAAGCAATTTCAAACACATTTTTTGTAATGACTAACAATCCTGTAGACTACAGTGTAGGGGTTTCAATGTATGGAAAATTGGCCTTTGGATTAGATGGCAAAAAAGTTTTAACTAACTTAAAGAGTAAGGTAACAGCAAGAAATTATTCAGAGGCAGGAGAAAATAGTGCTATGTTTGACTTGTCTGCCTTGACAAATAGGATTAGTAGGAAAGGAAAAATGGACACCGTTATTGTAAACGGAGTGGTACAGGTGTACGACAATGTACTAGGGCGTTATGTAAATCTTGTTTCATTGGTTGCCAATAATGTGGTGTCCCAACCCGATAAGGTGATGATAAAGCCTCTTTGGTTTGGATCTTTTGCTCGTAGATTTGAAAAAATAACAGGTGAGACGATTGACTTCAATAAGATTATAAACAACGACGAACAGTACCTTAATAAATACAAGGATGCCCTTAGTAAATCAACTGATTGGGCTGACTCACAAGTAGTTCTTGCAGGGGCAAGTACTAATCCTTTTATGGGTGTCCTTAAAAATGTTTCTAGGGAAGATGATAACTTATATGAAACGGCTGTCAAAAATTTTAATCGATTCATGAACAAGTTCATGATTAATGAATACTTTACCATTAGAAAGGGTGTCTTCGCAATGATTGGAAAGGGAGACATTTCAAGGGAAGACGGACTACTTCTTTTGGCAGCAGCATCGCAAAGATTGTTTTTATATGGTATCCTAACTAGACTGTCTTCAGAAGTACTAGTCTTTGTATTGAGGGGTACATTTAATAATTTTGCGGACATGGCGTTGGGCATTGACGACGACGATGAAGAAAAAGAAGTAGAAAAATTAAAATTAAAGTATGATAAGTTTGATGATAAAAAAGAAAGTTACAGTAAGACGTTAGAGGAAATGATGCTCCGAAAAATAATCAATAAAAAAGAATTTGATTTAATGCAAAACAACAAGGACAATATACAAGGACTTGGGGAATTTTTATCTGAAAAACCACTAACAGAAAGAGTAATGCAGTCAGTGCTTGGTTCTGCAACAGGAATGATACTTGGAAGAAATTACGGTAATTTTACTAGAATGTGGCAAAATTATCTTGTAGAACAAGTAAATAAAGAATACGGAGATGATTTAGGAATTTGGGATGGTGAGTATGACCCATATAAAGACGCCTTAGCATATAATCCTTTTGAGGGTAAAAAAATAGATGAATCTACAGATCTACTTACTATAATATCAGGACCATATGCTCCCCACCTTAATTTTATGACAACACTATTAAAAGCATCTAATAAAAGTGAACCAAAGGAAGAGAGGACTATACTTACAAGAAAAAAAGAAAGGTTAAGATACTTTATTGAAGGTTCAGGTATGTTAAACATGTTGCCATTTTATAAGGACTTTAGAAAGTCAGCAATGGACTACGTCTACAAAGAGGTAAAAGTTGAAAAACAACAAGAAGTAAATTTAAAAGAAAAGAAAATAGATATTTTAAAGAACATTGAAGCTGATGAAAATAATGCATACGAACCTGAAGATTTAAAGCATTGGATAAAATATGTAGAAGACGCTGACTACAAAAAAAAATATGACGACAAGGAAGAAAAAATTGTCGATGGAATACTAAAAGAGTACGGATATAAAACCAAAACAGAATTTGAATACGAAGATATAAGAGGTTACAAAAAAGAATTTGGAAATTATTCCGACTACTCAAAAGAAAGAAAAGGTAAGTCTAAGATAGAAAACGAGTTGGACGATAGGATTGAGGCCTTTAAATATGGCGAGGAATATAAGGAAAGTAGTAGAAGTGGCCGAAGTCGTTCAGTTTGGGGAAGAAAAAAACGCTCAAAATGGAGTAAATAAATCTAAAACCTGACGTACTTTAAACATTTTTGTTTCTCGTAGTAGGCCATAATCTCCATGTCGTTGGTAGACTTTGCTCGTGGAGTTCTACCACTAAATTTTATTTGACCTACTAACTCATTCAGCTTGGCGTAAATTATTCCGTCTTCACAGGCCCATATAAGAACAGGGTTTAGTCTTTTTTCAGATAACTTCATGATTTTTCTTACAGCAATAGGAAGTGGGTAAGCCTTATTTATTGTTCTTATCCTACCCTTTACCTCTGCGTAAGCTATTAGGTTATTTTCTTTGTCAAAGACCTTGTAGTCAATGTCAAATTGGTCTAGCTTTTGGAACGAACCACCGAATATGTCTACAAATTTTTTAATAGCAACCTGTTCTCTTCTTAAATCTTCTTCTACTTCAAAAATCGTCATACTCTATTGATTTGAAAATTAATCTTAACTCTGTCATTAACACCCTTATTTCTGCCTTCGCATCTTCATAGTCTCTATCGGACAGCGTTTCAAATAAAACAACCAAAGAGTCCTGTTGGATACCAATTAGGTATGCAATACGATTGACTCTTGCCTCTTCTATTTTTCTTTGCTCAGTCATTAGATACCATTGAACATCTGATTTATTTTTCTTTCAATAAACTCCTCTTTTCCAACATGAGTTCTTTCGGCAACTAAGTTAATTATTTTTTTAATCCTATTGTACTTTTCTTGAACTTTTATTGTTTTATTTCTTTCTATAGTAAGTTGATTGATTAAAAGCTTTAACTCTAAAACTTCATTTTTAAGTTCATCGTATTTCATTTGAGGTAAAACCACATCTAAATTATCTATATAACAATTCTTACATTCTAAGTACTTATCACTTAATTCTATAGACTGTTTTATTAAACTAGATGCCTGATTAACGTAATAAACTATTGTAGAGTGGTCTTTATTTATTGCCTTGCCTATAGATTCAAATGTGTTTCCATCTTCTCTTAATATTTTTGAGAATATCATTCTTGCCTCAACATTATTTCTTTTGCGTGTTTTAATGTTAATGTTTGTTTCAAATACTTGCGATACTATTTCTTTTAATTTTTCCATCCTTTTAAAATTTCAGTTTTTAATCCGTGTTTATTTAATTCATTTATTCTGTACTCCTGCAACTTACTTAAAACTCCACCTTCTTTTTTTACTTCTATAAAGAAAGCATTGCTATTTTTGGGTAAGACAAGTAAGTCGGGTATGCCATTTTTATTGGTCTTTATAAGTTTTATTACATAATAGCCTTGACCTTCAAGCTCCTTAATCTTTTTAGATTGTATCTGCTGTTCCGTCATATTTCATCTTCTACGTCAGCATTCTTTATTGGTACATCTAAGCCGTACATCAAGTCAAACATTGCAAAACTTCGAGCAGCATTTCTCTTACTGCCTTGTATTGTTTTAAACCACCACTCCCTAAATATTAAGTACTTTTGGTGAGTGTATTCTCCATTTGCTATTTCATTCTGCTTGTCAATAGCAATCCTTACAAATTCATTCTTGTCTTTCATAGTAGTGTTTTTTTAAAATGGTTAATAGTGTAGTCCTTCTTTTTTATTACTGTTTTATATATATCGTTTTCAATTCCTCCCTTTGTAAATATCCAATAGACATCGTTGTCTAGTCTATCTTTTGTTGTCATCCTGTCCTTGCTCTGCCAATAGCTTGTAGCACTGAAGTCAATGTTGTAGTACACCAAGCAGTCGGCTTGTTTTAATGATATACCCTCCCTACCTGATACTATTTGTAGTGCTATATTCTTGTCTGTACTTTCAAAAACACTGAGGTCAGTTGTCAAGTTTTCTGCACCAAATACTTGACTTAGTGCGTTGAGTTCTTCCTTAAACTTATAGAATATACCAATCTTTGCGGTCGCAAATTGCGACTTGATAAACTCAGCCTTAGTTAAATCAAGCACCATAGAGTTACCACTTTCAAACTTTATAGTCCCGGAGTATAGTTGGTGTAGCTTCATCATTAACTTAACGGCAGTATCTGCCAATATAACTTCTTCCTTACCTTCAACTACTAAATCTTTCTTTAACTTATCTATTATTTTATAGGTCGAGTCTTTAAGCTCAACGTACATAACGTGTTCTGATGTCTTAACCTTAAACCCTGCCTCCAATTGCGTGTAGTTAATTGTGTATGGTTTCATTTTATCAAGTATGGACTGCAGTCCTTTTGAGTAGTCCCTAATAAAAAGACCGTTGATTTTTTTCTCCGTTACCTTTACATAAGCACTACAAAATTTATAGAAGCTTGGGAACTCATTGAATGGGTTGTTTGGTATACCATACACTTGGTGGTACATCTGCGAGTAACTCTCAGGCGTTGGTGTTCCTGAAAGTAAAATTACCATTGGCTTGTATTTTTTTATTGTATCTCTCACTATCAAGGCTCGTTGTGAAGGCTTAGGAAAAGCACCCATGCTATGTGCTTCATCTAAAATAAT
>Ga0209596_1000244_pt1 | contig 50636 bp, 46 predicted proteins | sample M_130807_MF_Meta_FD_187314 | JGI IMG/M metagenome (GOLD analysis project Ga0209596, IMG submission 187314) | Freshwater microbial communities from Lake Montjoie, Canada to study carbon cycling - M_130807_MF_MetaG (SPAdes) (version 2) | ecosystem: Environmental > Aquatic > Freshwater > Lake...
CCAGGGTGTCGTGACCCAACAACAAAACAAAATGTGAAATACAATAAAATTGTAATGAACTCCATGTCCGGTGGCACTGTTCAAGAACAGCATGATAATATAGAAAAAATAGTAAAAAATGTTACCAAAGCTGTCACAATTGATAAATACACATTAAAATAAACTGCCTGATAATATTGATAAGATTTATTAGTTTCTACCTAGTCTAGGTCGCTTCTTTAGTGGGTCACGGTCCTTCATTGGCTTATATTTTATAAACTGTTCATCATCTCCTTTATACATAATCTCAAGCTCAATTGCTTCTATTTGTTTTGCTAATTGGTCTCGCTTGACACCTTCATTATAATAATAATAACTGAATGAATATATAGATTTGGAATCTATAGTTTGTATTTCATTTTGAATAGTTATTAACAACTGTTGTAATTCTCTTTTTGACATATTACTTATAGATAAAGGAATACGGGTATCCATCTTATTATTATTATTGTTATAGTTATTATTTATATAAACTATTTTTTTATATAAATATTATTCAATTTTTACTTTATAGACTAATTACCAATTAGTTGTCTGTTATTAAAAGGTGTAAAACCATTAAAAATATTAAAAATATTTTGGTGACAAAATCTAAATGCGAATCCTAAGGCAAAAAGTCCACCCACATATTTAACTCCTTTGTTAAAAAAAACATAATATTTGTTCCACGTTTTCTCTGTATATTCATCAACTAATGCTATACGGACTGTTTGTATATCCAGATACAATGCTTTACCAATAAGATTCTTAACAGTGTCTTGATTCTTATATCTTACAATGAAATTACCTAAATAACTAAAGACAACATAATCAAATGATGATATATCTATTTCACCTTTACAGTAACAAAATAAGCTAATAATTGTGTTTATATCAGTATAATGCTCCTGTAAATATTTTTGACTAAAACCGTTGTTATTATTTGTATTTGTATTTGTATCAATATTTGTATCAGCTAGAGAAAGTAAAGGAGAACTTAATTTTAGACTATTATAGTCATAATCTATCATGGAAGGTTTATCTTCGGCGGAAGCAGTATTAATGTTTATAAATAACCTAGGTAACAAATCCACAATAAATTGCCTGCCGCACTTGTTAATCAATTGGTCAATTGGCAAATACATTTAGTAATAATATATTATATAATTATTATATATTATTCTTTTTATACCTTTTTATACCTTTGATAAATAACCTGAAATACAAGTAAATAAACTATAAATAAAATGTTATTACAATATAATTTTGTAAATTATAATAATGTTGCTCTATTTTCTTGGCGCAATATTTTTATTAGTAGTATTATTTTTTATTTTTATTCGAATTAAATATCGGTTCTGGGCAGTCCAGCCAGTCTACCATTTCTATGACGTATATTACTGGTTCTTCAATATAGGCATAATTCGCCACGAATTGCCAGAAAAAAACCGGTACACAAATTTCAAGGATATTGAGACTATTACAACTAACAAACTTCTTAATGATGATTCAATAATGAAAGACAAATTAACTAATTTCATGGACTTAATTCAACTCAATTATTTGAGAAACGATGACAATACATTTTTGCCAGAAAAGGAGAATATAATACCCTATTTTGAAGGGCACAATTCGCCGTCATTTTTCTCATTTTTTTGGGAACCAGATGTTCTAATAGATGTCAAAACAAATACAACAATTTATACAAAAATGCTAGTAGGCGCAATTACTAGCAGACCATTGACCGTCACAATTTACAAAACAAACAATCCCGATGTTGTAAAATTTGATACCTTTTATGTAGACTATTTATGCGTCAAAAAGGGTTTCAGAAAGAAGAATATTGCGCCACAATTGATACAAACACATGAATACAATCAGTGCCACACAAATAAAAATATTTGTGTTAGTTTGTTTAAAAGAGAAGGTGAACTAACAGGGATTATTCCATTAACCGTGTATCAAACCTATGTTTTTGATATGAAGAATTGGGTAAACCCACCAAAACAGTTACATTCAAAGACAACTTTGTTAGTTGGTGATAGTCAAAACATGTATTATTTGTATAATTTTATAAATGAACTAACAAATAGTAAAACCCAAGGTAGTCATTGTAAATGGGATATTACAATCATTCCCGAAATGACCAACTTGGTAAGCCTGGTTAAGAGCAAGAATATGTATATATACATGTTACTAACTGATATGGAAATTGAAGCAGTATATATATTCAAAAAAACATGTACTAACATAGAAAAAGCAAAAGAAATGTTAGTATTAATTGGTTCAATCAAAACCACCAATCAAAAACTAACAAAATTTATACAAGGCTTCAAAAATGTGCTCTGGGAAATATTGTTAAATAATCCAAACTATCATTATTTAGCAATTGAAGATGTTAGTGATAACAAATATATTATAGATAATATCAAAGAGAAAACACACCCAACATTTGAATCACCGACTGCGTATTTCTTTTATAACTATGCGCGCAGTCCATTTGATTCTAATAAGGCGCTGATTATTAACTGAAATTTGTGGGGGGGGATTTATAACTCAATAATTGCGGTAAATTAACGGATTACGAATGCGCTATAAAATTTGTCGCAACAAGCGGGTGAAAAATGGCAGCCCAACTGCGCTCAATATAGTGCCCCACTTCCGGATTGGAATGGGTCGAAACACTGTTTAATAATTGTGTATATCTGCTTATATCGTGTTTAATAATATCTAGCTTATTTATTGAAAAAATGCCCATATAGCAGTATTTTTTCACGTTAGTGTTTCCAAAAAAATGAGTATACCATTTACCGTAAGGTCTTAATAATGCCGGTTCCAGATGTGTGTCACTATTATTAATTCGATTGTTTGGGTTACTCGCAGACCAATTGTCTAGCGTAAATTTGTTAAAATATTTCTTAATATTATCTGTTTGAAATCCAAGAAACACTGCGTTTTTAGAACTTAATATATGATTTATGAGTTGAATCGCAATAGTCTTTTTATATTGTATTTTAATAGAACCGGGTAAAAATATGGTTATTGGCGCTAAAGTGCTGTAATTGGCAACAACATGATACAAGTAAGTATGGTCACATCTGCCTACATTTGGTAGCTGAAACACCCTATATATTGACGGTTTTGTAAAAGTATCATTGGTGCCTTTATTGTATATAGTATATTTGAACTGGTTAAATGGATATTCTTTAGTCCAACTTAGGTCTTCATTGTATCGGGCAACAACAATTTCAATAAGATTGAACATATATAATATAATTTATATATATTTATAAAATGTATTATTAAAAAGTGCGTATTTATCTAGTGTAGCGGGTAACACGCGCAAATCCATCAACCACAAAAATAATGAAAACGCCTAAAAAGGAATATAATATAACTTCTTCAGTGACATTGTTAGTTCGCTCATCTTGTTGTTCTTCTAACAAATTAATCATATAATTCAGCTTATCAAGTAAGACTTGGTTTGTATCAGATGTATTTGTATTTGTATTTGTATTTGTATTTGTATTTGTATTATAATGCGACTGAGCTTGTTTATATTGCGATGAACTTTGCGATGAACTTTGCTGTTGCGCAGTTGGTTGAAAATTAGGCACTAAATTCTTGAAATATCGCTTCACCTGGTCATTATTCATATAAACATCTTGTAAATCTTGTAGGTCCATGCTGTCATTTTGAACCGGTTGGGGTACAAATTTGTTGCTATAGTTATTCACATCATCTGCGTTATAATCGTAATTAGACATGCCCTCTTTAGACCCTTGTTGCTCTTGCTCTTTCTCTTGCTTCTGCCTCATAGAAGCAGGGGGTGCCAAAGGATTAATTGGCGTATAACTTGAATTTACTGGAGCCGAAGTTGCCCTCGGTTTGTAATCTCCTAGATTATTATCATTATCGTCGCCCAAATTTTTATAAATGGAATTTAGCACATTTTGAACTTTTGAATGATCTATTTCATCAAAAGATGTAGGTATTCGTTTTTGTGTTTTGTTATTTGTCCTTTTTCTGCTTATTATATGATTATTACTATTATTATTATTATTATTATCTGAATTTTCTATTGATTGGGCAGTCATTGCTAAAGACATTATTCTCTTAATAAAAATTAAGATAATTATTTATTGTAACAAAACTATAAACTATAAAAAATATAATATATTCAGTATTTTATATAGAATGACACTTAACAAAATGCACGGGCTTGGTCTAATATTTACTATGTTAGTTGTTGTTTTAATTGTTAGTCCTAGCACAATAAATAACATGTATAATAATATTTTAGGAAGAGTAGGATTAATTGCGTTGATTATATTCTTTGCGATGCATAATGTTACTTTAGGATTGTTGGCGGCATTGTGTGTCATTGTTGCGTCAAATATGTATATGGTTGAAGGTTTTGATACTGCTTCTATTGGCACTGGTCAAAATATTGATCCTAGCTTACTAGGAACTGGTCAAAATATTGCCAACATACAGGCTCAATTACAAGCAGCGCAAGCAAATCAAACAACTGCGACTACTACACCAGCACCTACAACAACTGCGACTACTACACCTAGCACAACTGCGACTACTACACCTACAACAACTGCGACTAGCACAACTACTCCTACAACTATAACTACTACTACTCCTACACCAACTACAACTTATACAATGCCTTCATTTACAACAACTTTAACAAAGAAATTTAATAATGGCTCTACTACTGGCTCTACTACTGGCTCTACTACTGGCTCTACTACTGGCTCTACTACTGGCTCTACTACTGGCTCTACTACTACCGGCACTAATAGTAGTAATGGTGTTGATAGACAATCAGTCCAACAAGCATTACAGTCTACATCATCTAATAGTATGCCCGTAAATAAAGGAATGTTCAGGTCAGATGAAGTAGCACCATCAACAGCACCATCAACAACTACTCAAGAAGGATTTAGTTGTATAGGCGCGCCGTATTAAATATTCATATTAGACATTTGTGTATAGCAATGTTACTTTTCAAAGAGAAAAGGTGTAATAGCTATAATTTTTAATTTATTTTTTATATTAATTTAATATAAATGACAAATGTATTTTCAAATATGTTTGAATATATTCACAATCATATATTATTTCTAAACAATAGTAAATTTTTTGCTGGTATTATAATGATTTTGTTAAATATTGGTTCAAAATTTATTTCAATTCAATTTAGTAAATCTACAGAAGAGTATTTGAAGATGAATGTGACTAAACAAATTCTTGTGTTTTCTATGGCATGGATGGGTACTCGTGATATTTATACTGCGCTTGTATTGACTGCTGTGTTTACAATATTGTCAGACCATTTGTTTAATGAAGAAAGTCCTTATTGTATTGTGCCGGAGAAGTATAAAGTTTTGGATAAATTAGTTGATACTAATCATGATGGAGTTGTTTCTGAACAAGAATTAACATCGGCAATTGCTATTTTAGAGAAAGCAAAGAAGGATAAAACTAAAAAGGAACAACATAATTCGTTTTTAACATTTAATAGTGGGGTTATAGATAGTTATTCAAATTTACATTAAAGATTAAAGCTTTTACAATAATTTAAAAATATATGATTATTATAAAATAATATGAATGAAAATGAAAAAGATAATACTATTGTGAATACTGGTGCTACTACTACTACTACTGCTGCTACTGGTGCTGATACTGTTTTTGATTCTAATAATGCTAAATCTGGTGATTCTAATAGTGCTGTTTCTACTGCTGTTTCTACTGCTACAAAATCTGGTGATTCTAATAGTGATACTACTAAATCTGCTACTAAATCTGCTACTAATCCTAATCCTAATCCTAATCCTAATCTTAATCCTAATCCTAATCCTAATCCTAATCCTAATCCGAATCCTAATCCGAATCCTAATCCGAATCCTAATCCGAATCCTAGTCCTAATCCTAATCCTGATTCTAATAATTCAGTTACAAACGAAGTAATTCCAACATCATTAAAGACAGGTAAAGCAAAAGGCAATAGTGAAGGCAATAGTGAAGGCAATAGTGAAGGCAAAGGTGAAGGTGAAGGTAAACAACCCAATTCAATAATTATTTATCTTGAAACTAATCTAACAAATTTGCCATTTACACCTCAAATGTTAGTCCCAAATATTAATAGTGATACAGTCTTTGTCGACACATCATTTGAATATTCAAAAGGGGGGATAAAGGAAATACCTGAAGAAGCACCCAAAGAAACAATTTTGACACAGTTTTTCCTAGCAAATCAATTCCAATTAATGAAAAAACGCACACTAAGTAGTTTTCTTGAAATGCAGAAAAAACTCTCTTACAAGGAAGCCAAAGAAGAAGGTGTAATTGACATCAATTTAGAGTTAACAATAGAAACTTTATTTAAGGAGAACAATGTAATATATATTGGTGGCAAACCATATACTATAATTAAACGTAAGTATCGCAAAGGTAATTGGGAAACAGATATTAAACCATCGGAACAATTAGTAGGTACATCTTCCGATACAGAAAAGATTGAAAAAGAAGCACAAAATGAATTAAAAGAATTAGGAGAAGGCGATGATTCGTTATTATATGGCAGTGACTCGGCAAGAGGTAAAAAAGCAAAAAATGAATTAAAACAAAAAATTCAAGAACAAAAGGAGTTAGAAGAAAAAGAAAAAGAAAAACAAGAAGAATTAGCAAAAGGACAAAAAGGACAGCAAATAATACCTAGAACAGCATTTGTACAAAATATAGAAAAATTAAAAAAAATGCCAGCATTTTTGGATTATTTATTAGGAGGTGATTTGAAAAAGAATGACCCTATTAATTTTGAAGCAATTAAGGGGCGAATGAATCCATGTGACCCCATAACATTTTCACTAGTTATTGGTCTAACTGATGACGCATTTGTTAATTATATTACAGGCATCGACCAAACTGATACTGGTATAAATTTATATAATAAATATGTTGAATCCAAGGAGAAATTGTTAAAATCAAATAAATCATTCTTTTACATCATTGAAGAAGAATTAAGTCATATACTTGATGAATATAGTTATTTAAAAGAACAGATACAAGATGATATTGACGAAAAAGATAAGGGCAATAATATTGACTTAACCCAAACAAAACAGTTCATATTAGAGTTAGAAGAAGAGAAAAAGAAATACATAAAAACCATTATGACATTATCACAGACCCTCATTGAAGTTTTTGAATTACAAAGACCCTATTTTGAAAGTGTTGTTGCTTTACTAGAATATATAAAAACTAATTATGTGAAAATGATTGGATACAAAAAGGGACAACGTGCGCCATTAGCAGATAAATGTATAGATTATGATTTACAAGTATTTAGTTCATTAGTTACAACAAATGCGAGGTCTAACTCTATTTCTAGAAGCGCGGATTTGGAAAAATGCCGCCAAATATATGATAGCAATATTACGGCATACAATGGCAAACATTCAACATGGTTTTCTGAACCAGTTCTACCTGCTGTTAATACAGCAAATGAATTAGCCAAATATCAGAATAATTGGCGAATCATGCATATTGAAAAGAAGCAATATGAAATATATATGTTAATTGTTATGCTTCATTCATTTACTAATCAAGCTGATATATGGAAAATATATTCCGAGATGCTACCTAATTTTATTCAATCATTTGCCGATGAAACAAGAACTAAATTAGCTAGTTTACAGACTGAACTAACAAATTACAATAGTTTTGTTACCAATCTGACAACATCTGGAAAACCAGTTTTAGATGACAAAGATATGCTGACAAAATTTAATACAAGGATGACAGAAAGTAGTCAAGGTCAAGGTCAAAAACAAGGTTCCAATTATGATTTATACAGTCTCTCTAAGAAAGACAGTTTTCTATCAAAGAAGAATCAAGTTACAGAACAAGAGAAACGTTTTATAAGCTTGAAAGAAAGAGAACTAGATGTATATGAGTCAATTATATTGTTTACACATTTGTTAGAATTGCGATGCTTAAGACAGCATTATGTATATATTTCCGAATTAAATATTTTTACACTCCAGGAGGAAATAGCAATTACATTTGATTATTACTATAAAGGTATTGAGCATAGCATTCAAGATGCTAAGGTATTTCCTGTACCTAAATCATTAATGTGGTCAACAGCTGAATTAAGTAACCCAAGCAATCAAGATGATACTAACTTTATTCGAACAAAAATAAATTCAAACGAACTAACAGAACGATTGTATGAACAAAAACGCAAATTAGTAGAAAAATCAATTGCTGATTTGAAAGATTATTGTGAAACAATTCATGAACTGATTGAACCCGTAATGGACACTGATGGTATCACAAATGTTTGTAAATTGTTTCAAACACCAACAGGAGTAGGCTCATCATTATTAACAAATTTATTAGGATTTCCAGCATACGAAACCAGACTTTGGAGATGGGCAAATATTCAGGATAGTAATATAGATATTGATTTAACAGAAGCATTTAATGCGCAAATGGCGCGTATTTATAGCTGGGCACAAAATGAGAAAGAACAAGGACAAGAACAAGGACAAGGACAAGTACAAGAAAAAGACAGCTATAATGAAGATTGGATAGTCTTAAATGAATTTCCTAATAATACTGATGTAAATGCTTTATTGAAAGAATTAACTGGGAAAGAATTAACTGGGAAAGAATTAACCGGAAAAGACGATGAAGCTAAATTAGATAGAATCAAAGCATTGTTACGATGTGAATTAATTATTTTTGAAATGTCTAGTGAAAATAATGGAGAAATAAATTATGATTACAATAAAGGTATAAATGGGGTAAATGGAATGATTGGTGGTGCCAGATTCTCTGAATATGACAACTATGTCAATATTACAAAAGCATTTAAGATAAGTGATGCTAGTTGCGACATGTTAAATCGTAGATATAAAGATGATAGTAAAGATACTGATGGAAAACCAGTTAAATTTTTATTTTTAGTAAAGGTCTCTGATGTATCAGCAACTAGTTATAGTTACAAACTAGTTTATAATAATAACGTAAACTATAAGTCAAGTCAGAATTATTTATACACATATGATGACATACGTAAGAACATACCTTATATAGATTTTTATATTGAATATAGTTGTGTTAGGTCAGAAACTGTTTATTTTGACTCAGTAACTAAAACAGAAGGTAAAGAAACAAGAGTATCTAAAAAAAGAGAAAAAGAAAAGGAAAAAGAAATAATAAAAGAAGAAGAAGGAATAACAGTAAAAGAGAAAACTAGCATCATAAAAAGTGGAACCGGTTTAAATTTAACTGTTGATAATATAATGGAAATATTAGATATAAACCAATTAAATAAAACAAAAAAGAGTATTAACAAATCTTTAATAAACAGACAATCTGAATTAAACAATTCTTCAACAGTTTTAACCCCCCAAAAAAAAAAGAAATTGGAAAACGATATTGATATTTTTAAAACTAAACTAAACGCAGTTGACCAAAGAATACAATATTTACAGCAAGGACAGAATGGCGGAGGACAGAATGGCGGAGGACCTAGAGACCGCTACTATTCAACCCAAGGTATACAAGAATTACAAGAAAATCAATATAACAATCCAACTTTTCAACAACCAAATTTACAACAAACAGTATATCCATATTCTTATGGACAGCAACAAATGTATCCTACATTGAATCCTAGAGCAATGAATCCTTATTCCATGAATCCATATGGACAGCAACAAATGATAAATCCATTACAACAACATACTTATGCCAAGCAAATGAGTTATTTAAATAAAACTCTTGAATTAGAATCTAAATTGGCTTTTTATGTAAATGTAGAGTTAGTATTATTTCCTGGAGCATCAGTATCACCATTACAGAAAGCATCAGCGCTATGCGGGTCGCGTTTAGGAGATATTAGGAAAGCAGTATCAGATTTATTTGGATTTGAATATTATCAAAAACCAATAGATGATGCGTATATTTATCAAAGTGGTAATTCAAAGGAAGAAAAGGAAGAAAAGGAAGAAAAAGGTAAAAAAGAAGAAAAGGGAGGTAAAGAAGAGAAAGGAAAAAAAGGTGGCTCTATAAAAAGGTTAAAAATAAAAAAAAGTATTAGTAAAAAGAGGCGAAATAAGAAATAAGAAATAAGATTAATAAAAATGTAATAAATATATATTAATAAATTATATATAAAATATAAATTTATATATAAATCATGAAAATCAGAGAATTGTCTATTAGTTGGTTGCTACATTCCCTCAAAATATTATTAGGAGATGAAAGTATTCGACGCTACATAATATTACAAAAATTTCCAAATTTAAAACATCAGTTAAAAAAGGATATTCGTACTTTTGACCCTTTTGTAAAAAAAGGAAAAACCAGGCAAGAGAAATACAAAGAAATTGAGACCTATTTAGAATATATAATAACATTAACTGATATTGTAGTATTTACTGCCACTAATGTCCAGCAACACGATAAAGACAACGAAACACATTTTCAGTCATTTATTGTCGATAATGATAATAAAACAACATATGTAATTGACCCGGCATTTGATAAAGATAAAGAGAATTTTATTGGCATTTACTATGCTGAGATTACACATGATGTTATTAAACCATTTTTAGAGTCAAAAGGCTACACAGTAAGTTTTATTCACCTCGAAAGACCGGCACAATCGACAACAAATGATGTATTTTGTCAATCATGGTCGCTATTAATGCTATTGGAATTACTTAAAAATAATAAATATAAAGATGAAAACCTAGAAGTTGAAATTCCATCAAAAAAAAACTTGAGATATAACAAAATATTGAGGTTTTATAAAGACATATTTAAAACTATGCCAGAGTTACAAGATAATTTACAAGAGGAATATAATGGCTCGATATATGATGCTATTAATACTGATGCTAAAGATGACAATAAAAATTCTAATTTTGAAGAAGAGAAAATGAAATTATTAGAAGTCAATGCGTATGAATTATTAAAAAGCATGAAAGACAGCGATATGTAACTAACACTAGTGAATAAAAATGAAATAGTTTTTGAATAAGTTACAAATGTTACAAATGTTATAAATGTTACAAATGTTACAAATGTTATAAATGTTACAAATGTTATAAATGTTATAAATGTTATAAATGTTACAAATGTTATAAATATTACAAATGTGTAAAAAATGGTCTTAACGTCTAGCCCTTTTACTCCTTTTATTTACAGTTTTTCCCGTTTTTCCCGTTTTTCCCGTTTTTCCCGTTTTCCCATTTCCTTTTGTTCCTCTTTTATGTCTCATTGTGCTTCTTTTTTTCGTTTTTTTCCCTTTTGCTAAATATTCTCGTAAATCTCTTATACTAGAAGCATCCATCATAGTATAAACACTTCTTGGGTCTTCAGGACCGGCTTTTGTATTTTGTAATAAATGAATTGCTTCAACTGTTTCATAATCTTTAAAAAATTTAACAATATTTGTGTGTTCTTGTTGTTGAGCTATTTGTAACGCATTTTGTCCAGTTGAATTAGTTGCGTTTATATTGGCACCTCTTGCTAACAATAATTGGACCATTTTTAGGTTACCTACATGCGCGGCAATTAGTAACGGATTTTGAAGATTTACATCAGCACCATTATCTAATAATATTTTGGCGACATTTGTAAAATCGTATACATTATTAAATGCGGACAACGTACATCCTTTTCCACTTGCGGCACAAGATAGTGGGGTGTTGCCTCGGGTTGTTCTAGTATTAACATCAGCGCCACCATCTATTAATAATTGAACAGCAGCTAAAGCATTCTTGTCACATGCTACATTTAAAGGAGTTACTCCTCTCTCATTTTTAAAGTTAACATTGGCGCCTTTATCCAATAAAATGCGAATTTTACCTAGTTGGTTTTTTGAAGCAGCTACATATAACAAAGAATTTCCTTCATCATCTACAGCATTTACATCACCACTGCGAAGGTCAAATAATTTTTCAAATCTTTCATCAGAACCAGTAATTGCGTTAAACACATTTTCAGATTTTTTCCTTGACATTTATTATATTTTATATAAATAAAATAAAATAAAATAAAATAAAATAAAATGAAATGAAATGAAATAAAATGAAATAAAATGAAATAAAATGAAATAAAATGAAATAAAATGAAATAAAAACTTAGATAAATGATAAAATTGCGTTATTAACATCGGTTGCTAATTTAGTCTTTTCTAACTCTTGTAAGATACGCATTTTTTGTACTTTAATATATTTTTCTACAATTGTTTCTATACTAATTAGAAAATCTCTTGCGTTTAATACACTGGCATATTCGGCTGTATTATAACAATACTCACTAGCATCTGAGAACATTTTCCAGGCTTTTTTAATTAAATCCGGTGTTATTGGGTCACTAGACTCCAATTGAAGTTGTCCGCCCAAATAATATTTGCCTTTAGTCCAAGAACTCTTGGTATCATCCAAATATTTATATATAATGTATTTTTCTTTCTCTATATTGTATATTGCTCTTTCAGCATCATTTGCTGGAACAAACTCTCTTAATTGTAATAATGATGGATTCATAAATTATTATTATTATTATTATTATTATTATTATTTATACTAGATAATAATATTTGTTCAATTTTAATTGTTATGTTATGATTAAGGGTATTTTTGCCACGCTTTTTTCACTACGTTTACCCTTGAATGTGTAAAATGGTGTAATAAAATCTACTATATATTCAAGAGCGTTAAAAAATCACCATTTAGGTAATGATGTATTACACCTTTTTACATTTCAAACGCCGACTCTTTGAGTCGGAATCTTTTAATGTGAAAAGGCAACTGTTACTTTATAACCGATAAATTGCCTTTGTTATATTCAATAATTCTGCTTCGCAGAATTATGATATATAAATCGGCATTTCAAAGGTTAAAAGGTGTAAAAAACTTATTAATCCAATTAAAACATCCACCAATAAATATATCCAAGATTGTTTGTTACCTATAATAGCATTATAAGCAAATAAAAAATATAAAATAGAATGTATAGGTCTTAAATTATTCCACCATATTTTCTCTCCAAATACTTCCGCACCAGTTTTTCTGGAACCTGTTATATATATATATATAAATAAAACCTATAGCAGGCAGTAAAGCAGCGTAACCTAAATATTTTAAATACATTGTATCTATATATTTAGCAATAATAACAAATAGAGAACGAATTCCAATGCAACCGATTAAAAACATCAAAAATCTTTGTTGTAAATGATTCATTATATATTATAAAATATAAAATATAAAATATATTGATTAAATTTTTGTTTTAATTTATTGATGTAAACGTTTTTTTACACTACGCTTTTTTTCACTACGTTTTATGCTTCGCTTACTTTCACTACGTTTTATACTTCGCTTACTTTCACTACGTTTTATACTTCGCTTACTTTCACTACGTTTTATACTTCGCTTACCCTGAAGGGTACTGCTTCGCTTGCCAAAAGCCACCGGTTTTACAGCATACTTCTGCTCCGTTCTATATATACTATCTGTTAAATTTTGGGGTAAACGACCAACAGAACAAGCACGGCACGTATAATCCATTATATTAGCATATTTGACGCCAATCAATTGAAAAAATTGATATATTTGTTCCAATGATAAATCCATAATCCTATCCTTTTTACCAAATCCAAAAATTTCTAGTGCGGGTTTAACCAAGTCTTTTCGTTTCAAAATATCTTTTAAAATATAGGTTAATCCACTTTTATAAATAAAATTCAAATTTGTCAGGTCAAAGCGAATATACTTTACATCAGTTGGGTCAAATATTTGCTCGTAACTAACAGACCCATCATTTGCTGTTTTTTTAATACGAATGTCAATTAATTGTATACCTAGTGTATTGTATACGGGTCGCATTATCGGATTGACTCTTTCTTTTTCAGAATCCATATAAAATGAAAAATTCTTATTAGATAAAAACGTGCTCAAATTGGACACCCTTGCTAAATTTGTAATATCAGATAATTTATCAAACCCTCTAGTTAAGGAAACAGGGGCATTGCTTAATTTAGAAACAGAAACATCGCGTATATATTCGTCTCTTACTTCGTCGGCATATGCGCTAACAATTGCGGCAGTTTCGCCTTTTGGTAGTGCTGAAAACTTGCGCTGAACATGTCGCAATACATCTTCATTTTGATAAATATTTCCAATTGAATTTACATCAGGGACACATGACTTGCTATAAACGCGCACATTGTTTTTAAAATATATACTAATTTCTGATTCTGGTGTCCAAGGAGTTACCAATTCTTCACAACCATGACCCATTATTGTGATTGACATGATGAGGTCTAAGCCTTCCGCTTCTAAAGCGGAAGCAATTTCTTTTTCTTTTTCTTTTTCTTTTTCTTTTTCTTTCAGTTCTTCTAAGCTTGCATCTTTATGTAATCCATTAGAAATATACAAATTTATAAAATCCGCTTTTTTCTTAGCAGTAGAATAGACTATTCTATTTTGAGTTAGAGCATTTTTTAATTTGTCAATAGTCATTGACTTACTAATTGACGCAGATAAATCATCTTCTTCTTCTTTTTCTTCATCTTCATCTTTTTCTTTTTCCTTTTTGTCTTCTACTTTGGTTGAAGACATTTTTTTATATTATATTTATAACTATATTATAACTATAATATATATTTATTCATTTTCAATAAGTGATTGTAAGTTGTTAGATGACGATTTTGGACTGTTTATGTCGTGAATAGTGACAATAATTTTACTGTCTTCTTCTTCTTCTTCTTCTTCTTGTTTTTCTTTTTCTTTAATGTCTTCTTGTTTAATGTCTTCTTCTACAGGTGGTGTAATACCAGGAACTATATTATATTCTCCGTTCTCTAATAATTCACTTGATGAAACAGTTACCAATAAAAGCTTATTGGGGTCCACATCATTGTATTGTATTTTGCCTTTCATGTAAGCCGAGTAAAACACATTCTTCTCCGTATTCACATTCGCATACACATCCGCCAATTTAGTAACCATAAACAATATATTGGTAATATAAGTAGACGTTGTTTGGCTGTCTAAATAATATTCATAAACTACAAATCCGGATAGAATTGTGTTTACAATAAAGATTACAATGGACGCGCGACCGGAATACATATAATACTTGTCTAGTTGCCAGATGCTGTCGCGTTTATCTTGTGGTAACTTTTCTAATGCTGTGCCAACTGAATTGTTATCCGATGCGACTGCCTTATTGACTTCTAAATAAGTAATTAAGCGATTTTCACGTTTGATTTCAAATGTATACATTGCTAAAAAAGAGGCCATTGTTATGAAGTTGAATACAAGACCGGCGTTGTAAAGGTCATGTTCGAGGACCATATTCTCACTGAGAGAGCAAACGTGGTCGTCGCACTTTTGAGGCACAAATAGCACTAAAAATGACGAGACGAGGACACGATACAATTCTAGGATAACGGAAATAGACACGGCAACCTTTTGGTTGAAATCTTGGTCTTCAAGTTTTTCATTAATTTTACTTTTAATTGTATCCTTAATTTCATGAAAAATACTGCGTTTTTTAGCAATAGATTGTTTTACTGGGATTTGTTTTGACTCTGTTTCTGTTTCTGTTTCTTTTATAATATTTGGTTCTGATTCTGCCATCATTCTTTTATATATTAATTAGAAATAAAATATTTAATTTTATTTTATTTGGGTATTGTATATAAGAATGATAGCAGAATCAGAGGAACAACGAATAAAACGAATGGATGAAGAAAAAAAAACGAAAGAGGCTTATAATATTTATCATTTTATAATAAATGACGGAAAACCAGACGACATTGATAAGATGGATGTAATGCTAAAAGATAAGATTATAACAAATGTTGATATCAAAAAACCTAATATTAAGAACATATACGATTCTTTTGAAGATGACGATAAAGCAGATAATGACCATATAGGGTATACAGCTCTCATGTACCAGACCCTTTACGGTACGTATGAGGCGATGGAGTTTCTTTTAAACAACAATGCTAATCCCAACATTAAAAGTAAAGATGGATGTTCGCTACTTCAACTTCTTGTTTCTAAAGGAGATTATCCAGAAAAAGTCAAACTCCTATTGTACCACGGTGCATACACGAAGGCTACTTGTTTTAAACAAGTGTGGTCGTATACAGATAGAACCGCGATAGAGAAAAATATGACACCATTGACGTGGTTGGAACATACTTGGCCAACTGGCCGAGAGAATACAATACGTATTCTTAAAACACATGTTGAACCACCACCGTACGACGGATCAGATAATCCGTACGGTAAAGGCGGCGCTAGACGCAACAAGTCTAGAAGGTCTAGAAAATCCAAGAAATCCAAAAAGTCTAAAAAATCTAGAAAGTCTGGAAAATCTAGAAGGTCTAAGAAATCTAGAAAGTCTAAGAAATCTAAGAAATCTAGAAATTAAATCAAATTTTGAATTTGTGTGTCAATATCCACCATAATTGTCTCAACTGACTTCACATTTGTCGTCGCATGCTCGTCTCCAATTAAAAACGTTGTTAAATTCAATATAATTTTTATCCTATCTTGCGTCCACAACTTTGTGAATATTTTTGTTAGTTCACTCGTGTATAAAGGCGTCATCAAATCATTTTTAAATAGTTCATCATTGTAAATCTCTTTCAAATAGTTGTCAATTAGTGTCGCATAATAGTTAATACACAGACGAATAATGGAGCACGATTTGTACGTCTCACTTAACCGCAAGAGACCATTTTGTGCGCACCTAAATAATTCCTTAAGTTTGGGATTCTTCAAAACAACGTCTTTTGATAAATATTGTTGACACGCTAATTGGATTGGATTATATATGTATTGAATATCGGATTTGGTCATGCTAAATATATAGCGACAAAATGCTTGAAATGGACCGGGCTCCTGTAAAAAAATGATATTCTTGGATATACAAATTTTAGTGCCAATTGGTTTATTGCTGAGAATTGCGAGCTTAATAATGACCGACAGCGGGTCCAGAATATATAATTGTAGGTCAACTGTTTTATTATCTGGAATTTCCATTATTATAAGTTATAAATATTATAACTTGTAATAAAATAACTTGTAATATTTTTATAACATTTCATTTATAACATTTCATTTATAACATTTCATTTATAACATTTCATTTATAGCATTTCATTAATAACAGATTCGCAATTAGCAAATAGCTCATTTTTAAGTTCCACCGGTATCTCGTCAAAGTCAACTATCTTCTTATTAGTATTGTATTGTGATATAAATGCGTCATCTGACATAAGCCTCTTCTGAAACGATGTCTGGTCTTCGTAATACTTGAGCGCCGTTTTAGGTCCGCATTTGGGGAATACAGAAGGAATGTTGTCGCTAATATCGCCCATTACTATTTTACAGAATAAGTCGCACTCGGCTGACCCAGTTGAGCTCTTCTGGTCTGTGATTTTCTTGAAGCCCAGGTTATAAATATGGACGCGTGGTTCAGCAAGCTGTAAATAATCCTTATCTGATGTAATTATGTAGACATCACAGCAAGAATATTTCTGTAGCACGTGCTTCACAGATAGCGCAACACAATCATCGGCTTCTAATGTTGGATGATACAGAATTGCTTGTGCTCCACCCTCTATAAACAAATTGTCTTGGTAAACCATCTTAAAAAATGGTCCGCCCATGAATCCGTCTTCTTTACCATTTGCTCTGGTTGCTTTGTATTTTGGGAACAATTCATTGCGCCAAATGTTCTCGCGCTTACAATCTCTACCTACAATAATAGTAGGTTTTACATCTTTTGGTATTCCAAGATTCTTCTTTAGATTTTGAACGTGGTCTACAAATGTTTTTCTAAACTTGGCTACAAATTGCTCGTTTAGAAATGGGTCGTCAAGGACAATTTCGGGGTACGCATTCTTCCACCAAGTAAGAAGCGAGTGGTAGCGATAGAAACAGAAATAACTGCCATCGATGAATATGAATGTCTTTTTTATGTTTACGGTATCGTTTTTAATAGTTGCTGCCATTTTCAAAGTAATAATTAATATAATAGTAAATTGGTTTGTGTTTAATATTATATTTATTTATAAGTATTTTATAATTCAATTTTTCTTAACTTTGTGAACCTTTTCCGCTTCGCTTATAAAGGTGGAGTCAAATAATATAAAGCTGACATTAGTCCGGATGAAATGCCTGAATGGATGTCCCAACTATTGAAAGTTTGGACAAATAATGTTCAAGAGTAAATTTAACGTCTTCTTTTTGTACTTCTCTTTCTTCTAAAAGTTCTGCGTCTTTTGTTAGTTCTTCTTCTACGTCTGCCACCTATGATTGCCTTATTAAATAATGTTGTTAATTCATCTACTGTGGTAACTGTAGGGCTAGCTTGAGTTACTTCAAACTTAAATGTACCACCATTACCGGAAATACCAGTATTTGTATATGTAAATCCTCTTTTTATTGTAACTTCCGTAGGTTGTCCATTTGCGTTATCTGCTTTTAACCAATACACTAATTTAGGAGCACCAGTATTCGTACTCATATTATCTTTATAAATTATACAAAGAAAATATTTAATACACCACTTTCAAAGTAGCACCACTTTTGATTTTATAACGCGTGTCTTGATTTTCAATAACAATACAGCCTTCTGATGGATTGCCAGAGCAGCCACCGCCGTGAATTAGGAAGCCACTTCTACCACACATTGAATTGGACGACGCAGGATACAATTCGTAGCAATATGGCATTCCTTTGAAAGTCATCATATTGCCTAAACTATATGTGCCTTGGGGCAAAGGTCCGACCGCAACTTGGCACTGGCAAGCCGGATTGTTGCGACATGAGCCAGATTGTCCAGAACAGCAACCAGTTGTGTCAATATTAGTGCCGTCGTATGCTGGACCGGAAAAGCGGTGACCTGATTGAGAGTAGGTGTATAGATAAGACGTGGTAGCATTTACTAGACTACCTCTAAGAGAAGCGACTGGAAGCGATAAATGAAATGAATCAGCGACTGGAAGAGAAGAATCAGCGACTAGAAAACTAGGTTCTGGTTCGAAATACTCGTTCTTGTTATCATAAGAGAACATAAAGTCTCCTTTAACATTGTTATTTGCTAAAGAAAACAAGAAAAATAAGGTAGCAAATAGTTGTCTAAACATTTTATAATATACGCGGATTATTTCTTTAAGTTGTTTTACCAATATATAATATTATTTTGTCGCTTTTTAAAAAAGCGACGGTCTTTAAGTTGTTTTTTCATTATATAATATATTTTGGCGCTTTTTAAAACACAACAGTCTTTAAGTTGTTTTTTCATTATATAATATATTTTGGAGTTAGTTACGTTTCTTAGTGCGCCTTCTTTTACCTTGGCGCTGTCGTTTTCTAGTAGTTCTTCTAGTAATTCTTCTTTTAGTTTTTCGTCTTTGTTTATTTTGTTGCTTTTGTCGTTTTCTAGTAACACGATTACGAAGAGATGATTTATTTCGTATCATTCTACCGCCGGCTGGGTTTACAATACCACTATCTTTCCTAACACTGGCCACTTTTTTTAACTGTTCTTCATTATTATTATTTAAATATGCTTGGGGATACACAGTCCACGATTCTTCCTGTGTGTAAGTTTGATTATCTCGTTCATTATAGCTTGCGTTTTCTAATTGACGTGGGCTTTCAAAAGGAGCAATTTGGCAAGAATAATCTTCGTTAATAGAGCGATGATTTTTAACACACCATTCAAGTACTAAAAATGTATCAGTACAAAATATTTTGTTAATATCAGTTTGTAATTTTTTAATTTGTATAGAGTTAAGGTTATTATTTTTTCTAAATTCATCAATTAATTTTAACATTAAATATGTAAACATACAATCAATTAAATAAAAAAAAAGAGAAGGAGCAAATGCTATTTTATACTCAATATCATGTTTTATTTGATCATCTAAATTAGGAATATGTGCCATTCCACCACCTACCCCACAAGTATACGCTTTTTTTATAATTTTATATTTGTCACTAGACATACCTATTTGATATGCTGTATCAATTTTAACGTTTGAAAAAGGGTTTCTATCATCAACTACTTCAAAATGTTGGACTTTTAAATAATGTTCGTTACCAAATACACTATTCCATTGTCTAATCATTTTTAAAGTTGTTCCTTTAAGAAACTCAATATTTCCTTCTACAAGTGTTCTAAAAAGTTTTAGAGGATTACTGGTTAAATAAGCATATGACATCAAATTAGAAATAACAGACGATATCATACCTTTCCATGAACTATTACTTAATTTAGAATCATTTTCTTGATAAAAAGGTTCATAGTTTACAGCATTATTAAAACTTGATATATCTGAATAATTTACTCCATCCTTTCCTATTTCCAAAATAAAAGCTAAAGGTGGTCTTCCAGTGGTTTTATCGCCAGGTTGTGTAGCCCCACCTGATCCAATAGTGCTAAATGCGTCTCCAGTCGACATTGCTTTTTTAACCTCTAATTTTAAATCTGTATAGCCAACACTTATAGTAGTATTAAGTATTTGTTTAAACCAGTTATAAACCTTGTCTGTATAACAACTAAAAGAAAAATGTCCAATAGCATTGCGGTTTACTGGATGTCTTTCTGTAGTAATTGGTCCGTTACTTTCCGCTGCTTTAAGTCCCGCTGCTTCAGTGGGGTTATACATATCAACATTTGCCTTATACGAGTGTACTAATATATTTTCAAGACTTAGAAAATATCTGTTACATAATATATCTAGATTTGCCATTAGTGAATAAACACCTTTTCTATAATCTGCTAGTGTAATAGCTGCTATTGTCAAAAAAGATATATGCATTGCTTCTCGGTGCCCTTCTGAATTTAAATTAGGACTTGACATAGTTGACATGCCAGGAAATCCGCCAATAAGATACATACAATGTAAAGATTTTCTTATTACATCTAACCATTTATCAACTTCTGCTTTATTATTGGGAAATATATTATTTAATAATGTTGTTATACTAGTATCAACCGTCAATCTTAAACCATGACATTTCGTACTAATCATACTAGTTGATTTACGTAGTGATATTGCTTTAATACAATCGGGTTGAACTGTATTAGAAGGAGAAGCTTTGGCACTAGAACTAGAACTAGAACTAGAAGAAGCTTTGGCACTAGAACTAGAACTAGCATTAGATGTTAAAGCATTGGCATTAGAAGACGCATTACATATTAAATCAGGAATAAATATAGACTCAATATCTGTTATTTCTGTTTTTAACTCTTCATTATTTTTGTTTTCATCTTCATTTTCAATTAAAAATTCCGGAAGAGCATTAACAAAATCTGTAATATTTGTTTCAGTATCACATAAATCTGATTGTGGGTCACCTACTAGAACATCAACAGCGCCTTGTGGAACACCACCGCCACCACCTCCACCTCCTTCAGGATTGGTAGCAAGATATGCTTGAATAGTATTTAAATCAGAACCAGGATTAGGTGAAGGATTAAGATTAGGATTAGGAACATCCATATTAAGATCTGGATTATCAAGTGGAATAGGAACTGGAAAACCTCTCTTTAAAACCATTAGTTCTTCTGGAGACCGTAGTTCTGTTGTAGGAAATATTATTTCTGATTTAAGCGTAAGATTAGTATTAGAACTTGGATTAGGAACTGGAGACAATAGTTCTGGTGTATGAAATATTATTTCTGATTTATGCCTACTAGTAGCACTAGCACTATTATTTGGAATTGTTTTTCGTTTAGCATTAGGATTAGCATCATCAAAAATCATATTATTAACTAATATATTATTAAGATATAATAATATTCTATCTAAACACAGCTTCATACATTTTTAAAGCCAGTTCCTTCTGTTTCGCAAATTCGCAAATAGGCTTCGCATAACTAACATCTTTATACTTTACATGTTCTGTATCCCAATTAATTATATCTTTTACTTGTACATCTTTTAATTCTGGTATCCATGTCTTAATATATTCACAATCCGGGTCAAAATTCTTGTTCTGCTCTTTAGGACTAAATATGCGAAAATATGGCTGCGAATCGGCACCAGAACCCGCTATCCATTGCCAGTTACCATTATTTGACGCCGGGTCATAATCTGTAAGCATTTTAGCAAAGTATTGTTCACCATGTTCCCATGAAATCAGCAATGTTTTTACTAAAAAAGACGCCGTAATTAGACGCGCCCTGTTGTGCATATATCCAGTGGCATTCAATTGACGCATTCCCGCATCCACAATTGGATAGCCTGTTTCCCCCTTTGTCCAACATTTAAACCAATTAGCGTTAAAATGCCAATGAATCCGGTTATAATTTGGCTTCATAGCGCTACCAAGCACGTGTGGATATGCGAACAAAATATTGGCGTAAAAATCGCGCCACCAAAGCTGTCGAATCAGGTCTGTATTATTTCTAAATACTTTGTAAACTTCTCGGATGCTTAAACAGCCAAATTTGATATACGCTGACAGCTGGCTTGTTGCTTTAAATAGGTCATTATGCGTTTTAGAATAGTGCGACTGGGATTTAACTGCGGTTTTCAATGAAATAATAGCCTCTTGTCTGCCACCATGAACCAATCTATCACTCTTTGGATTCATATTAGTTATAGTTGTAAACCTTGATAATGCCGTAGCAAGAGATAATCCATTTGCTAAAGTTTTCGAAGTCTTGGCAAAATTGGTTATTTGTTTGCCAGATGGTGGGTCAACGTGCTTCTTATACGTAGTGGCAGCATTATAAAACGGTGTAAATTTCTGATATATTTTCTTGGAACCATTTAATATAGTGCCAGGTTCTAACAAATAATAGTCTTGACTTGTAATTACATGGACGTCCATCTTTTCGGCAAGCTTGCCAATACTTTCGTCTCTTTCTATTGCGTAGGGACTATAATCCATATTGAAAAATATAGCATCAATATCGAGTGCCAAAATTAATTGTTTAATAATGGCATCATTTTTGCCGTAAAATGCGTATAAGTGCCCGCCCTTTTTAGCAATAGCAGATGACAAATCTTGTAACGATTCAATCATAAACTGGACAGCGTTGTCAGACTTGAATTTGTTGGCGCCGGTTACTTGCTCGGGTGTAAAAATAAATATGGTAAATAACCTAGCACATTTAGTGCTTGCTTCTAACAACCCTTTATTATCAATGATTCTTAAATCGCGCCTAAATATAAATAACCCATTTTCTTTTTCTTTTTCTTTTTCTTTTTCTTTTTCTTTTTCTTTTTCTTTTTCTTTTTCTGAACTGTTGTTAGTTGCCATTATGTTATTATTTATATTATGTATTATTATGTTATTTTTATAAATACAACCATATTAACACGACAATAAGGGCATTTGTTAGTATTCTTGTCAAATAACAGTATTATACAATCTTCACAAAACTGGTGGTAACAATTAACACTTTCGATATTTACATCATTTTCATAACATATTCCACATGTTACTTTGTCTGTTACTTTGTTTTGGTCTAATTTGCTGTGACAGTTCTGTTTACTAACACTGTTCTCATCGTCATATGTAATCTGATATTTTATTTTCCAATCAATGATTTCACCGTCTTGTATTGTTATAATGTATTTATTAGGTATTATGCTTTGTAACCATTGCGCCACTTCTAGGCGACCGTATTTACAAGCATGCTGAAACGCATATTCATTATTATCTGAAATATTTAATTCCGGTTTCAAATGGAATAACCATTGCGCAACTGCTAAGTGCCCATTTTTACAAGCCCAACCAAAGGCGCAATTATTATAAACAAAAACGTCAATTGTTGGCTTCAAATAGAGCAACCATTGTGTCACTTTTAGATGCCCATTGAAACATGCGAAACAAAATGCGTCGTCGCCTCCGGCGGATATGTCGATATCTGGTTTCATTTCTAGTAGCCATTGTGCTACTTCTAGGTGTCCATAGTCGCAAGCGCAAACAAATGCTGACTCGTTGTCGGCTGAAATATCTAATATTTTATCAAAATTATTATAGTAATTACAATAGTATTCTTGTATCTTTTGTAAATTGCCGTGTTTACATAAATCAATAAAGTCCATTATTACCTTTTATTGATTTATAAAAATATAAAATTTTTGAATTTGAATTTGAATTTGAATTTGAATTTGAATTTGAATTAGATTTTTGAATTAGATTTTTTGGTTTTATTTTTTTTACAACGGAACTTTGCGTTACGAGTTTGCCCAGGCTCGCATCTTTTTACACACCTATTTGTTGCTGGATTTAGTTCCTTTTCAGGCGGACATATTTTTGACAGTTTCTTAGGAACAGGGTCCATATCCGCAATACGCTCTAAATGACTAGATAATGGTTTAGAACTAACACCATATTGCTCCTCTTTTTCAGCAAGTCGCATAATTGGCGATGGCATTGGAGCCCTATTTACAAGCGTATTGTCTTCAAATGCTTTATTCATCCTTGCTAACAACCCAGTTTCCAACAAAATATCTTCATATTCATCTAACAAAACTTTAATATCAAGAACACGCTCAGTAATTTCTGGCTCAAACATTTTCGCAAACAGCGCAGAACATTTAATGAAAAAATCCTCAGCAATCCCATTGTGTCGCTTGAAACAATTTAATATGTATTGTAATGTAAATCCTAGCCCATAGACGTCAATTGAATCTATAATCTTTTCTAAATACTCATTGTAATCCAAGTTTATAATTTTATATAATCCATCAAATGCGCTATCATAAAATACATACTTATAAGTTGATGACATATCCGCCGGAGGCGATGACGTGTTAATATAAGTAAAAAATAATTCAAATATTTCTGGTCTAGGTATGTCCAAGTTAGCGGTGTTTTTAGTATCACCTGCTACAATCATACCAATTATCTCATTTTTAGCTAATGCGCGCCTGGTAATAGAACGTTTATATTTACTATATTCATTGTAATTCATAAACCCGCATTCAATTGGAAACGACCAATGGAAGTTGGACATCGGATTTTTATTTTGTTTGGATAATTTTACAATCTCCGGTTTTGTTTTCATCAGACCAAAATCGATAAATGTTAGTTTGTTTTTCTTCATGTCGTATAATATGTTTTGCGGTTTCAAGTCATTGTGAACTATACCATTGTCTCTAAAGAATTTGAGTCCTTTAATTAAGTGATGAATCTCGAGCCAAAATTTGTCGGATTTTTGTTGCGCATTTGTTTTTAAAAATTTGGTCATATTATTCATACAAAAATTTTTCAAATCTGGACCGCCATATTTTAAAACTAACAAACTTACTTTGTCAGGGTCTTGCTGTAACTTGGGATATATACGTTTACATTTTTTGGCATCTTTTATAAACGTGGTGTCATTGACGTCTGGTTTACATAATATTGGTGTGCCTAAATGGAATTCATCCTGTGGGTCATATGTGTGAATTGTAACAAATTCATGTAATTCTTCATTTGCGTTTTTGGTTTTCATTAATTTTGACACATAATTGCTGTAATCAAAGTTGGGGGTTGGTGGCGTCACACAATGTAGACTTGGCTTATGAACGCACCCGTAACCACCTTCTCCTAATATTTTTCTTGGCATTTATTGTTTATATATGTCAAGATTATATATACTATTTATTTTTTCTTATTTTCTTATTTTCTTATTTTCTTATTTTCAATGGTTCAATGGTTCAATGATTTAGATGTCTAAACTAACAGTGTTCTTGTCAGACCTAGGCTGTCTCTTGCTACGCTTTGGTACATTGGCACTCGTTTGAATATCCTTCAAATCATTGATACTAATTGTGCTACTATTGTTGTCATCTACAAAAACATCGTTATTATTATTATTATTATTGTTTTTATTATTATTATTATATTGCTGTTGCTGATGCTGTTGCTGTTGCTGATGCTGTTGCTGAGAAGGAGCTTCTGAAATATTAATTGTCTTAGTTTTAAGTCCCGACAATATGTCATTAATATCACCAGGTCCCTTCATATCAGGACGCCTACTGCTCTTATTTGCCGGCTGTGGTGGTTCGAATCCTGGCACATTAAAACTTGACTCCTTAATACTAATTCCATCATTCATATTTCTACTGCTATTAGTATCATTGAAATAGTTACTTCGCCCCATAGATGCGTTGTTACCTGCTCTATGAGGAGGTGGTACCACATTGGGACCTTGTGTTGCTAAAGGCGCAGGAGGACCTCTTCCAGAAGGAGCCTGTGGTTCCATTAATCCACTCATGAATCCGGAAAATCCAGGATTTGAATTACCCATAGAGTTAACTGCAGCCGTCTGGAATTGCTTCATTAAATCCGGGTTTTGTCTCATAATATCATCCATTCCAGGCATGGCGCTCTTGAACATGGTATTGGTCATATGAACCATCATAGCACTGCCACCCAGTTGAAAAAGCAACTTGAGCTCAGGACTCATAGACGCCTTCGACCTGTATTTATCGTGTAACTCTCCAAAAATATCATCATATTCGGTAATATTCTCATTAATTTGCTCACCCCAGCCGTCCAATTTGACGTCAAACGGGTCAAAACGGTTATTTAAAAATTCCATACCGTTAATAATTGCCATCATCATATTGCCTTGAAACTTCACCGAGTTTTGTTTGGCTTTCTCTTCCATAATCATCTCATATTCGCCCTGCATTTCTGCTAAATTGGATTCCATATTGTATTTCTTTGTTAGTTCAACACCCTTTTTCTCAAGTGCCTCTAACTTTCGCAAGAACTTGAATTTCTCTCGCATCATTTCCTCCTTGGTCAACTTGGGTTCAGAACTCATATGAATATCAGGATTAATAGGAATATTGTTAAATTTGCCATATCCATCAAATGTTTTCGCATCAGAGTCAGTATTTGAGGTAGAACGACCAATTGAAGGCGACTCATCAAAACGAACAGATGGCTTATCATCAAAGCTTAATTTTGAACCGAATAATCCGGATTCAAAATTATTTGACACAGGCGCAGTAGTATTTGCTAAATCATTCAATTCGTTTTCTAAATTATTTAAATCGTCAATATCAATATCACTAGTATGACCGGCACTGGCTTTCTGTTTATCATTCATCAATAGTTCTAAACCACCGCCAAAATTTGTTTTTTTAGACCCCCAACTGGACCCACTACCTATATTTTCTAAACTGTCAAAATCCGTCGAAATATCAATTATATCGTTATCCATTATTATGATGTATATAGAACAATTAATTTTAAGTAATACGAATTAATATATATATATTTTTTTGAATTTATTTAATTTATTTAATTTATTTAATTTATTTAATTTATTTTTAAACCTTCTTATAAATTATGTTTTATATACCACATGCCTTGTAAGAAGCAGTCTGATAAATCGTCTTTTTTTTGATGCTTTGAAAAGAATGTATTCCAATTGCTAAATCGCGCGTCGTTTGTAACAAAATTGCTACATATTTGGATACCCATCTTTTTTCGCTCTTTATAATCCATTTTATCCTTTTTCTCTTTCTCTTTCTCTTTCTCTTTCTCTTTCTCTTTCTCTAAAGCAATAAAATCCTTTAATTTGTTAGTTGCGCTAATAAAATCAATAGAAATATTATTATTTTTCATAATAAAATACTGTGACAACATACCTTGTATAGTTTTCATTTTATTCGCAATAGGTCCAATCTGGTTTTCAATAATTATAGTGTCAATTGTTAGTAAATAGTCGCATAATATGTTATCAAATCTGTGTTGAATGTTGCGACCAATTGTTACTAAATCTATCTTAGATGCGTTGCTTTTCTTGATTTCTGATAGGCATTTTTGGTCTGAAAACTCCTTGATTAAAGTTACTAGCTTAGTTTTTTTATATGATTTATAATCTGGAACTTCTAAAGTATTTATGATTTTGTATTTGTTAGCAATATCAATAAGCTTTTGAAGTGTTTGTTTATTTAAAAATGATGGTTTAAAATCTGATGAAGGTTGTATATAATTTGTTAGTTTGGAGTGTTTTAAACAGTAGCAATTATTGTCTTTTATAAACTTGGCTGGTTTACCACATGGTTCTGATATTGCTGGTTCTAATATTGCTGGTTCTAAAGACTTAGACTTAGACTTAGACTTAGACTTAGTTTTTGTCTTCTTTATATTAGGGTCGTCAATATAAACACATTTGGTGCCAATATCGTCTTCTTTTGTTAGGTCAATATTATCCCATTTTAGAACGGTTATAGTATTTGTATTTGTATTTGTATTTGTATTTGTATTTAATTCAAATAAACAAAAAGACAAATTTTTGATACCAACATCAATACTTAAAATTTGTTTGGGCATATAATACTAAATTACTTAAATTTGTTATTATATCTGTTTTTCAAAAATACATTTAATTCTATTATACACCTTTTTACAAGTTATGAAATTATAAAAAGTATAAAAAGTATAACAGTTTCATCATTGCTATTTTAGTTTATAATGTAAATGATGCTAGACCAATATATTTTTGGATATTAAAATATGTTAATTTATCACCATTATTTAACCCAAAAAGGGTTGAAATTTTAGTATCAGGATTAATAATGGTTTTATTTTTATTATCTTGAAGATTATTTAATCCAATATATTTATAAATCTCCCGACTAACATCCATTCGTGTCATCTTAGTATCCTTTTCCTTTCCTAAAAACACCGAAAGTCTATCAGAAATTTTAGTTGGTATAAAAAATCTGCCACGAAGTGAACTATTTCTTAAATTTTGTATTTGATTATTAGACGATGATGGTAACACTAATGTATCTGACATAATATATATATATATATATATATATATATATAAGTAATATATAAATAATTATATATACAAATATTTTGCCTTTTGCTTAAACATTTAACATGTTTAAAGGTGTAAAACTGAGAAATCATCTAAAAGTTGTTAGTTGAAATAGATGGCGCAACCATTCTGGCATTCAATCTTTGCTTGTTAAGGAAATCGCGCTTCAAGTCACTGTCATGAGTTATTGACTGAGACTGTAGCGAGTTGTATAAATGGGGCATATTTGCTGTTGTTTGGCTAATATCTGTGCCATAATAAGGATTATTACCAGACGCATTTATTGACTCCATCGAGTTATATTTCATAATTTGATTGGCATTTTGCTGGATATATTGTCTGTATTTCCAATTTGATTTAATATTTGATTCTTGAATTATTTTATTATTTACAGATGCTTGGGGTTGCCAAGCAGGATTTATGGGACTTGACATATTCATAGTGTAATAGTGGTTATTGTTGCTCATATTATAATATTGTTAGATAAAAACTTGTTATAAAAACTTGTTTATAAAAAACTTGTTTATAAAAAACTTGTTTATTATATTTACTCATATCCTAATAATTTTAGTAATTCATTCTTTTTTAATTTGGAAGCATCTACAACTAAACCTTTGGCACATACAACATCACGTAATTTATTTAATGACATTTTTTTATAATCTTCCTTTCCCTTTGAACTAACATTTTCATTTATAGAAATTGACTTTAAAGACATTTCAATATTTTCTAAATTCAAATCGTCATTATCAATTTCATTATCAATGTCATTATCATTATCGATGTCGATGTCACTAGTAAAATCTATATTAATGTTTTTTACATTTTCATTACTGTTATTACTGTTATTACTGTTATTACTGTTATTACCATTTTGTTTGTCATTGTCATTGTCATCTAAATTAATGTCTTCGGATTCAATAACAAAGCTATGGTTAGTTCCTATTCCTAAATCAATGTTAATGATTTTTTTGTTAGTATCTTTGTCTTCATCATCATCTAACTCTTCTAAATCTGATAATTCATCACTTAAGTCTACAGAGTCATTATCTTCGTCTAAATCTTCGTCTAAATCTTCGTCTAAATCTTCGTCTGAATCTTCTCCCTCTTCTGAATCAGACACTTCAATTAGCTCATTGTCTGACATTTGAGAATTTGAGTTTCCACCCAAAAAGTTAGGAATTATTTGTATATTTGTATTAGCTTCATTACTAGGGTCATTTTCCTCAAAATATTTGTTAGTAAGTTTACTTCTAAAGTATTGCATTTCTTCAGCCATTGTCGAAACTAAGCCAAGCATTGATTGCATTTTATGATTCTGCTCTGAAAATCTATAATTGAAATACGCAAACAAACTGCCTACTAAGATTAAACAAACAGCGATGCTAATTAAAAAAGATGTACTTAATATTTCGGATACCATTATTACAAAACATGTATATAATTTATTTTATTAGTTGAACGAATAAATTGTATACTGTTTTTAGTATTATTTGTATTATTTGTTAGTATTATCTAATATTTCCTTAGGGTAATTCATATCACTTAATACTTTTATTCCTCCTTTCACATTTGAAATTCCCTTTTCAATCAAATATGTGTATTCAAAATTATCATCATTCTTTATTGTTTTCATATTGTAGTTTTCAATCTTCTTATTTTTTGCCAGTTTTTTACACAACTTTGTATAATGAGTTGTTAATAAACAAGTTACCTTATCTTGCTTAACAATAAAATCCATAAATGCGTTCGCGCTCGATACCGCCTCCTCTGGATTTGTGCCAGAATATAGCTCGTCAAATATAGCAACATGGGATTCTTCACCATTACCTTCAATACAATCTAAAATATCTTTACAACGTCGCGCCTCTGCTTGAAACAAACTATCGCGACCAGATGTGTCTGGAATATTCAAATAACTGTGAATATTATCAAATGGCATCATCTTCAATTTGTCAAAGCAACCAAAGCCAATTTGTTGCGACAATATTATGTTGATTAAAACCGTCTTGAGTGTGGTTGTTTTACCTGAAGCATTGGGACCAGTTATTATCATATTCTTATTCAAGTCACAATCATTCTTAATTATATTTTTGTCATCAATAAACTTGGGGTAATACATTTTCTTAAATACTGGTTTCTTCTTATCATTTGGTTTGTCAGTTTTTTCTTTGTTATCTCTTTTAGAATCATGTACTTGATATATAACAGCATTCATTTTTTGATTATCTATGTTTTCTTTCAAACCATAAATATTATTCATATATCCATTAAAACCAAATGAGTATATCATCGCATCATGGTATTCGTCATTCTCATATAATTGGTAAAATGTATACATTATATGACCTATTTGAACAGCCTTTTCTATAGAAAATTTGAATGGCGTAATAGAATCCATATCTGTTTTGAATCTCTCTAACACAGAAATCTTCGTATTAATTTCCGTATTAAAATGTGTATAACTTGTTAGTTCATTTGAAAAAGACAAGTGGTATTTCATCATGGATATTGTATAATCTAAATAATTCCTAAAGTTCTTAATATAGTCGTGAATCTTCTTCATATTTGAATAAAACCGAATACATACTAAGATGTTTTGATAAATGGAGAACAAATAGAAGGCTGCCGATGCCAGTAAATATGCTTTTTGACTAAAATCAACCTGATTGAAATTTGTAAACACCTTTACAATCGAGTGCTGTGATATAAGTTTTTTAAGAACATCAATATATTCGTCCATATTTAGCTCAATGCCATTTATTTTGATAATGAAAAACGGCACAATTAAGACGAAAATTGGCAGGCAAAGTGATAAAACTGGCGACGAAATATTATACATGCTCATTAGTTGTAGCAATTTGGGGTTATTATTAATAAATTTGGCAAATCCCCAGTCTACATATAAATATTTTGAATGGAATCCGGTTTCCCCCTTAATCTCTTTCCACAATGTGACTGTTTCTTCTATATTGGTGTTGCTAAAATTGTGCTTATTTGAAATGGTATTAATGTCGTCATTTTTAAATTTCTTAATTAGCTGTTGACTGTCTTTCAAATATACTGTGTCTGTTGTGTAATATTTTGGCACTGATTCTAACATTGTTTTGCCTAAAATATTGGATGATTTGAATACATGGTTGTAAATGGGTATTTCTTTTTTATCTTCGTCTACTGTTTTGACTAATTCTAAGTCTTCAATAATATTAGTATTGAGTTTTCTAGTGGAGTCATTGTATTGAATTGGCAATTTAAATATGTTAGTTATTTCATTCAGTCCGTCTGTAATTTTTTTAGTGTCTTTTGCTTGGTTTAAAATATTTTGAACAAATTCCATTATCTTATTATTTGTAAAATAGATTAATTTATATTCTATTTTACGAACTATTGATTTTTGATTTTTGATTTTTGATTTTTGATTTTTGATTTTTGATTTTTGATTTTTGATTTTTGATTTTTGATTTTTGATTTTTGATTTTTGATTTTTGATTTTTGATTTTTGATTTTTTAAATCAATACATTTGCCGGCATCTCGCTAATTTGGCAATGATAAAAGTCCTCAATTGTTTTTAATTGATACATATCGCGTCTAGTAATAAAATTAATACCAGTTCCCTTTCGTCCCCATCTGCCACTGCGTCCAATTCTATGTAAATAGGTATGAACACTGCGAGGAATATCAAAATTAATCACTAAATTTACTTGCTGAATATCTATTCCACGCGCAGTAACATTCGACGAAATTAGCACACGAGATGAACCTGTTCTAAAATCCTTAAGAGAATTATTTCTTTCCTCCTTAGTCATATTACTATGGATACAGCAAACCGGAAAATTATCGTTTATCATTCCATTATACAAATCCTGAACACGTCTAACACTGTTACAATAAATAATACATTGACTATATGTCATCTTACTAAAAAGGTCCTTTAATGTTTCATATTTATGCATATCATCGTCTAAAGCAACATAATATTGTTTAATTCCCTCCAACGTCAATTGCTCAGTTTTGACCGAAATACGCACTGGATTGCGCATAAATTTGTCAGTCAGTGGAATCATTTCATTTGGAATCGTCGCACTAAATAGCGCAATTTGAATATCTTGATTCAAATATTGAAAAATATTATAAACCTGTTCTTTAAATCCAGACGACAACATCTCATCGGCTTCATCTAAGACCATTATTTTGAGTCTTTTAGCATTAATATGGCGACGACGAATCATGTCAAATACTCTACCAGGCGTTCCAACAATAATATGAGGCATGTTTTGTTTCATATCAGCAACATCATCATCGATAGATGAACCGCCTAAAATTGTTTTAATTCGTAATCCGGTAATCATACTACCTAAACTAGAAATAACGCCGCAAATTTGGGTTGTTAGCTCGTGAGTAGGACTCATGATAAGTGCTTGTGTATAATTATCTTTTACAGATACTCTATGTAGAACACCAATTGAAAAAGTTGCGGTTTTACCAGTGCCTGATTGTGCCTGCGCGAGAACATCCTTCTTCATCATAATTGGTTTAATTGCTTTCATTTGAATTGGACTTGGTTGCTCAAATCCGTAAGCATATATACCACGCAATAATTCTGGTTTAATTTCTAGTGAATCCCAAGACGTAAAAGAATAGTCTACCTCTTCTACTATTGATTCACTTACTATTGATTCACTTACTATTGCTTCACTTACTATTGCTTCACTTACTGCTTCTTCTCCATCATTTTTTAACCCTCCCTCTATCTCTATCTCTTCGTTTTTTATGTTATTAGTAGACATATTTTATAGTATATTATATCAAATTGGTTTTAAGTGTATTTTGTTAAATATTAATTTATAATATCAAAAAAAATTGATATAAATAGTAGTTTATATATTTAAAGTAAGATATAAATAATGACCACCGCTATCGCTGTAAATAACATGAAATACACTCTCCAGAAATTCAAAGAAACTATATTTTATGGTTTCGATTTTGTAATACCAGATGAAACTGTTACTATTATCAACTATCTAACTAGTGAAATTGGTTCAACGGTACAAATTAATAATCTCGTGTTTGAGAAAAAGGAGTATATTCAAGGCGAAAATGTATTTAATAATCATAATAATAATAATAATAATAAGGGAAGAGGTAAGAATAAGAAAAATAACAAATTTGCTGAGTCAACTGATGAGGACTGGGAGCAGTTGCGGTCATTTCAATCGACTAAGATAGAGCAATCATCTGGTCTAGATGGACATATTGATAACTTACGGTCAATCATGAACAAATTAACAGATAAAACATTTCAAGATATGCGTGGTAAGATTATTGACATATTGGACGCAATAATTAATTCTGCTAGTTTTAATGAAGAAATTTTGACAATTATAAGCACAGTTATTTACGACATATCATCCACAAATAAATTCTTCTCAAAAATATACGCCAATTTGTATGCTGAATTGGTTAAAAAATATGACTGTTTACTCGCGGTTTTTACAAATAATTTTAGTAAATTTGCCAACCAATACGAGACAATACGATATATCGACCCTGATATAAACTATGATGGATTTTGTGAAAATAATAAGATAAATGAACATCGCCGGGCTAAAACTCAGTTTATGATGAATTTGGCTTTAAATGGGTTTATTAGTCATCTTTCTGTTGCGCGCATTCTCAGGCAATTATTGGATACAATTATGAGCACAATTACTCGTTCTGATAAGAAGAATGAAGTTGATGAGATGATTGAAAATATAGCAATATTATTTAATGAGGACCTTATTTGTGAGGCTGAAAAAGATAGTGATTGTGAGGAGGATGAGTTAGAAGTTAGTGGCATAACTATCGTAGATACAATTACATTGCTTGCTAATAGTAAGGTAAAGGATTATAAAAGTTTGTCAAACAAGGCAATTTTCAAATGTATGGATTTGATTGATATGTAGATATAAGATATAAGATAAGATATAAACAATAATATAAATATAAAATTAATTAATAAGTATGATGACAAATACAAATACAAATATTTCTTTTTTACTGGAAGATATAGAAGATATAGAAGATATAGAAGAAAAAGATGGTAATAATGATTATGATAAAGATGATATAAATAAATTATATTCACTCGTTGACGATGACACTAATAATAAAATACACAATTTAATATATTATATTGAAAAGAGCGTGTTTACATGTGAAGACGAAACATATTACAATGAAAAATATACAATCAAAGAACTAATGAAAATATGCGCATATTATGGTATTGATAAGGATATAAAAGCGTCCAAATGTAGAAAAATGGACATCATAGTAACCATTGTGTTTTTTGAAGCGCAGCCAGAAAATGCTGAAATAGTGTCTCAACGAAATAACATGTGGGCATATATGACTGAACTTGCGACAGACCCTAAGATGCGAAAGTATTTGTTATGGTCCTAAAAATAGAAACCGAGTATAATACAATAAAAAATATATTGTATTACACCTTTGAAGATTTAAATCATTTACATCTCTTGTAATTCTGACGCCTTTTTAATTAACACATTTGCCGGGTATTCTGCTTTTCTTATTAGTTGAATTAAATTATTTATTTTATCATCCATCATATCATCATCCTCCAAAATTAATTCTCGTTCAATATTATTTAAAGCAGTTATAATTTTCTTTTTCTCACCTTTTGATTGATATTTTTGTCCTAAATTTAATGTAGTTTTTAATCTATTTAAATGAAGAATAGTTTGGTCTGTATTTAGTGAAACATATATAATAGGATTTACAACAGGATTTACAACAGGATTTACAACAGGATTTACAACAGGATTTACAACAGGATTTACAACAGGATTTACAACAGGATTTACAACAGGATTTATAACAGGATTTACAGGATTTATAACAGGATTTACAGGATTTATAACAGGATTTACAGGATTTATAACAGGATTTACAACAGGATTAGGAGCCGTTGTTCCATTATTAATAAGACTTAGAACATCATCTTTATAATCATTCCAGTTATCAATACCATTCTTTATCATACTACTATGCTTGACATACAGTTTGCTTATTATTGGTTTAATAACTTCTATAATTGTCTTTGGAATCAACGGATGAGCTTTACTCAATGATATGCTAGATTTTTGTGCTCTAATATTTAGATACTGAGTCGTATTATCATTAATTCCCAGTGCGATTCTAAAATGTGGAAGACTTCTCTCTTGAAATCCGGGTATAATGTTAATTAATTTATCTCTAGCAAGATATCTGCCATTGTAATAAACATATACCTGTTTCATTGACTCCAATGTAGATGATTCATTCATCAAGTCTCGTTGTTCACCTGCTTCATCTATATCAATAAATGACATATGTATGGGTATTTCACCAACTAGATTGTCTTCATCTGAAATAGTAGCTAATATGCTTGCGTTTGAAACGCTGTTTAGTCGCATTACTTTTCCTTCGGTCCCTATTACAAACGTCTCGTCAAAATTGTCTATTGAGCATTTGTTATATGTCTTTCCATCTTTTTCATAAAAACGGTTAATAAATGTCAATGTTTTTTCAGTCATTCTTCCAAATGTTTCATCATAAAACAGTTCTTGATATCCTTCATTTTCAATTTCATCATCATTATCTGGATTATAAATTGCGTATTGTCCTAAGATGAAACCTTTCTTACAAGTGACACTGTGTATTATTCTAGTAATATTTCTATCAACATCAATATATAGAAATACTCTGTCTCCGCTAAATCCAGCCAATGTATTGTATGTAATAAACTCTGCCTTTGACAGAATTTTTGGCATTTCAGACACCATTTGTAAAAATCTAGCTCTGTTTTCAGGCTCATATTTAAATACTTTCAACATACCAGTAACACTTACATCATCAAAATATCTTACTATGTGCTCATTATTGTTAAACAAGGCTTTAACATCAGCAACATTGTCAGTATCAAATTTGTCGTTATCAGACTCAGGCTTTCTAACTAGTCTGTCGCGTTTGTAAAATATCTGGTTTGCGGTGTTCATGTCCATATCCGGAATCTTAACAGTGCTTACCATTTTATTATAACCAACATTTAGCTGTTGATGTTTTCGATTAATAATATTTTGATTACAGCGAGAGAAGTATAATGTTCTGTCTGCTTGGAAGAATGTCCCGGAAGCCAATTCTCCAGCAATTTTGCTACCAATTTTGCCGCCGGTTTTAATCTTCAGTCCATCCCCTTCTCCTAGTAAATGCCAGATGTTCTCAATTCCCGGACCATTATCGAGTATAGCAAAAGCACTATTGGTTTCACTGATTATCATAATAACATTTGTAGCATCTACATCTGTTGGATTATCAAAAGTGATTTCATTATGAGCAGTTTCATTATTGTGTCCTGCCGCTTCACCAGCAAGGTTATTAATTCTTGTAGAAAGTAGTTGTCCGGTTGATTCGTCCATTTTATTTTATTATATTATAGTTAATAATGGTGACATACGTCTAAATCATTATTTCAATTTTTTTACAAATGAACTTAAAGAGAATATACATTGTAAAATACAACTTAAAGAGAATATACATTGTAAAATACAACTTAAAGACCACCGGGTCCGGGTCCAAAATAAAAACAATATAAATTTCATGTAAAAATATTAAATCTAAATTACTTATATACAATAATGGTTGTATCTAAAATAGATAAAAGCATAAACTATCCTGAACTAAAAAAAGTGGACCCATCCGATTTAAGCAAAGAGAGCAATTTGTTCCAGATTACGGCACCAGATACAAATATAGAAATTATTGTTGCGATTGGTTCAGCAAAAAACACATTTGCTAACAAAAATGTAACATATTTTCCGGTTTATTTAGTAAAACATAATAACAAAGTTATACAAATTGGTATTTATGAGGTGCCATCTACAAATGTGATGGATTATACTGATGAAGATGGCGAACTAGATGTAGAACATCTTAATGAGCCACTATTGTACACATTTGCGACAAAGGAGTTTATTAATAAATTTCGACTAATACCTGAGAGCGAGGAATTAGAAAGGAAACAGAAGGCTAAAGCTAAGGATTTTAAAGAATCAAAAGAATCAAAGGAAGGTATAAGGGAATCAAAAGAAGGTAAAAGAGAATCCATTGTTGAAATTCTTATACCGCAATTACGCCGAGACATTTTTGTTGCGCGAACTAGTGCGAATATACCACCGTCATTGAAACCCGAAAGCGCCAAGGAAGCCAAAGATTTTCGCCAAAAATACCACGAAAGCCCTCAAGATACTTGGGTTCAAAAGTTCATGTCAAATAAGAACTACGAGCTTCTAGATAATGAAGGACATGGAGACTGTTTATTTGCTACAATTCGCGACGCATTTCAGAGCATTGGACAAGACACAACTGTAGCCAAATTAAGAGACAAGATTTCAAGCGAAGCCAAACAAGAGAATTTCAATATGTATAAAGACCGTTATAACATGTTTGCGAAAGAGCTAGCAGATACTAGAGCAGAGTCTATTAAATTAAAGCGTGAATATGATGAATACAAGGCTAAAATGGTAACAACTATTGACCATAATCAGAGACTAATAATATCAGCGGCTGCGGAGAAAACAATGAAAGCATATAATCGTCTCAAAGCAGAACACGATTTTGCTAAGGAAAATATTAAAGATGTCTTGTTTATGAAGGATATTCATAATTTAGAAGACCTGAGAAGAATAATGAAGACATGTAGTTTTTGGGGTGACGATTGGACAATTAATACATTGGAACGCATACTAAATATTAAGCTAATTGTGTTATCTAGTTTTATTTACGATAGGGGGCGCGGTGATTTAAATAATGTGCTGCAATGCGGTGGCGAAATAGACCCTATTATTGAAGCACGTCAAGTATTTGAGCCAGAAATGTATATTATTGTTGACCATACTGGCGGTCATTACATATTAATCACATACAAGAAAAAATTAATTTTTAACTTTAATGAAATCCCTTATGATATAAAACATATGATTGTTGACAAATGTATGGAGCGCAATGCCGGTATTTTTTCACTTATTCCACAATTTAAAGATTTCAAAATTCAATTAAAGGGAAATCCAGTTGAGAAACCGCAATTTGATGAATTGGGTGAAGCCAAGATAATGAATTTATATGATGATAATATTGTATTCGTGGTTCATCCGGAAGCATCAGATAAGAAGGGACCTGGAAAAGGGGTTGGAGAACAGATACCAGTTGAATTAGAGCAACAATTTGCGCAACTATCAAATATTGCGGATTGGCGCAAAAAATTAGACGCTTTTTGGGTTCAGCCTTTTACATTGGATAATCATCAATGGGCGTCTGTAGAGCATTATTATCAGGCATCAAAGTTTAAGAATAAGAATCCGGATTTCTATTTGTCATTTTCTATAGATTCTGGAACGGAATTGTCTAAAAATCCGCATATGGCAAAAGGCGCAGGTGGCAGCACTGGAAAATACAAGAATGAACATATTAGACCCAAGACTGTTACTGTAGACCCTGATTTCTTTTTGAAACGAGCAACAAAAGAAATGGATAGGGCTAATATAGAAAAATTCAAGAAAAATCCTGACCTTACTTCCGCATTAGTCGAGACCAAGAATGCCAAGTTGGTTCTCTATAGACGTGGTAAGGAACCGGAGGTATTAGATGACTTGATGATTTTGCGCAACAAGTTTTTTACAGGTGCTTTATAATAAATATGAAAAACTCGTTATATTATATATGATAATAATATTATCATAATATAATATAAAATATAAATAATGAAAATTACATATGAAAGCCATAAATTAATGTCATTTTTTGTTGAAAACAATTGTTTAAATTCCGTCAAACAAACAAAAGTAACAGACACCTTCTTTTCGCATTTTTTTACAGAACTAATTAGCGCTGTTAATTATATTAACGAACAGAAACGCATTTTTACACAAAAAAAACAATCATTCTATAATCTTAAAATTACAAGTATTGAACATATAAAGCAAATTCCTAAACCTAAAACATTTAGTGTTGATGGGTTTCCAGATAAGGTGCGCAAAACCATCGACGAATATTCAATGACATCTTTACACTATTCTTTTACTTTATATGACAGAGCATTTGATGTCTATTTTGTATTGGAACTGCCAATTAATGATGTCAAAATAGACAAATATAATAATTACATTGACTATATTATTTATTGGTTTTACATTGTAAATAAGCACGCCTCAAAAACATGTACTAACAAATTGGCTGTTTTTATTTATCACACTTATCTAACAAAAGTGTTACCTGCTACAAATGTTGAAATTCTTGATGAAGACAATGTAAATACTGGATTTACTAAGACATGTCAGCCTAATGGTGAAATTGTGGTTTATCGGCTAGAAGAGTGGTTCAAAGTATTGATACACGAGTCAATGCACAATTTTGGGTTGGATTTTTCTGATATGGATAACACTGCGTGTCATAGTAAAATTCTGGCATTGTTTCCTATTAAATCTGATGTGAACTTGTATGAAGCGTATACTGAGTTCTGGGCTAGAATAATGAATATTGTGTTTTGTAGTTACTCAAATGCTTCTGATAAAACAGATATAAATGAAATGCTAACAAACTCGGAGTTTTTTGTCAATTTTGAACGCATTTTTGCGTTTTATCAGATGTCTAAGGTTTTGGATTTTATGGATATTGAATACCGACATTTAATTGAAAAGACAGCATATTCAGACTCATTAAGAAAGACATTTTATAAGGAAAATACTAATGTGCTATCATATTATATTTTGGCATTAGTTTTGTTAAATAATTATCAAGATTTTTTTATTTGGTGTAAGATGAATAATGCGTCTATGTTACAATTCAAGAAAACTCCGGAAACCCAGAGCCGTTTTTGTGATTTTATTGCGTCAAAATATAAGACACATGAATTTTTGTTTGATATTGATTGTAGTGAAAAAATATTGGACAGGGTTAAAAGAATGGATAAACGGATGGATAAACGGATGGATAAACGGATGGATAAAAAGAATGATAAAAAACATAATACTTTACAAAATAGTCTAAAAGGTAACAATAATTTAATATATTCCGCCTTTTTATTGAATAATATGCGAATGACGCTTTGCGAACTAGGATGAATTTATTTATTATTTGTATTTGTATTTGTATTTGTGTCTTTATTATGTCCTCGATGTGCCCAGCAATATTGGCTATCTTTATAACAAGAATTACCACATTTAGCGTCATCTTTTTTCTTATTAGGAATAGTGCATATATATTTGAAATGACCTTGACCAACATTTTTTTTATTTTGACGCCATGCTTCGCTGGCTTCGTCAAAGTCTATTTCAACTTCGTATAGTGGTTTACTATTTTCAATTCTAGTTTGATTGCGTGTGTTCATCTTTTTTTGATTAGCTTTGTTATTATTTGTTTATAATTAAAATTTATAAATAAATAATTTAAATCAATTTTTATAATTTTTATAATTTTTATAATTTTTATAATTTTTATAAAATTTGTTAGTTCATCTATATTTTAGAACCTTATAACAATATAAAATTGATTTATATTACTTGATTAAAATGTATTATATACTAGTTGTAATTATAATATAATTTTAAATGGGCATCAGATATTTAAATAATTATTTAAGAAGCAAATGTCATAATTCGATTCGTGTTTTGAACATGTCCGAGATAAGTGGCAAAAAAATAGCAGTTGATATTAGTATATATTTGTATAAATATGAAGCAGATGAAATGTTGTTAGAGAATATGTATCTAATGCTCTCAATATTCAGAAATTACAATGTTATACCTATTTTCATATTTGACGGAAAACCACCGCCAGAAAAAAAGGAATTATTAAATAAACGCAAAGAGGACAAAAAAGAAGCACAGCAAGAATATAATGAATTAAAAAAAACGCTTGATAATAATGCTGATTATGACGACAATGAAAAACAGGATATTATAAACACAATGGACCAATTAAAAAAACAATTTGTAAATGTTAATAAATATAAAATAGAAAAGGTAAAGGACTTAATACGTGCTTATGGTGCGACGTATTATGATGCGCCCGGAGAAGCTGATGAACTATGTGCGTTATTAGTGTTGAAGAAAATTGTTTGGGCATGTCTTTCTGAGGATATGGATATGTTTGTATATGGGTGTTCACGAGTAATTCGATATTTTAGCCTTATAAATCACAGTATTGTATTGTATTCTATGAAAGATATTTTAAAAGAACTAGATATGACACATTCTGAATTTAAGGATATTTGTATTTTATCGGGAACTGATTATAATATACATGCGAATACAAATATAAATACAATGACGCAAGGCTCTAGGTCAAAAAATAAGAATCAGGATATTACTTTGTATGACACATTGAAACTGTTTCAAAAATACAAAGATGAACGTAGTAATAATGAACGTAGTAATAATGAACGTAGTAATAATGGAAAAACGTTTTACCAGTGGCTACAAAATAATACTGACTATATTTCTGACTTGGAATTACTTGAAAAAATAAACAAAATGTTTGATTTATCTGTTGAACATCATAGTCTGGATGTTTTTAAACATATTAAGATTATAAATGGAACAATTAATAATGAACTATTACATGAAATTATGAGTGAAGAAGGATTTATATTTATTACGTGAATAAATATATAAAAGTATTCTATTTTGTAAATATATATAAAATAGAATATAATGCTTGACTTATATAGAAACAAATATGGACGTGAAAAGTTGAAGGAATATATTTATGCGGTGCCGTTGATGGACATATTAAAAACACAGGACTTGGATTGTAGCTTTTGTGTTAGATATATTTTGAATGATAATTATCATTTTTTATCTGAAGAGGAAAATATTACTATTGATGATGTATTAAAATATCAGACTCATATTTCTAGAATTCAATTGCTTATTGGTCTGGCTAATTATAAACGTTCAGATGACAGTGTTGAGGATTTTGAGAGTTTTGCTTTGAGAAATTCATAGTATAATTACTCGTTATTAGGTGTCTCGTTATTATCTTATTCTTTATCGTCTTTGTTATTAGATTCGCATTTGTTACAAAAATTACACGCAATAGCATCAGTTAGCTGTATTTATTTCTATTTTATTATATGGAAAAAGGAATAATAAAATTATATAATATTAATTTTATTATTATTACATGGGCAGGGATTTGAACCCTGGAAGCAATATGCACAAGATCTTAAGCCTTGCCTCTTTTAATGGGTATTATATTTTGGTACTACAATTTGCGGCTTTATCCAAAATAACCATACTGACCACTCGAGAACCCATGTTTTAAGTATTATACTTATTTGGTTGTCATAAAATAATATTATTTGTTATGTATTGTGTGTTTTTTATTTACTGTTTTTATATTTTTACTGTTTTTTTATATTTACACAGTCACGGCAGCAACAACAGCCGCAACAGCCGCCTTGGGAAAGTGGGGACTCATGAATCTCTGGAGATTGAAATAAGTGAGTTCATCACCCTTCTTGAGCTTCAAGAGAGTCTGGAGCTTGGAATCGGGGTTAATCTTTCGACCATTCTCCTTATCCTGGAGGCTGTTGGCGCGAATATAAGTGTTGAGCTGCTTGGTAACATCAGTTCTAGCCATCTCAGAACCAACAGGCTTATCCAAAAACTTGGCAAGCTCGTCGGAAATCTTAGTGGGCTTAACAAAGCCAGAGGGAGCACGGTTGCCAGACTTTCTCTTCTTCTTGGAAGAAGCCTTCTCAGCAGCCTTGATATCCTTAGACCACTGTCTCTCCATAATCTTGAACTCAGACTTAAGAGAGGTAATTAGGGAACCGAGCTGGTTGAGCTTAGCGGAAAACTCGGCAGACTTGGCAGCAATGGCAGACTCAGCAGTCTCGGTACTTGCGGCAACAACAGGGGTAGCAGCAGCATCGGCAACAACAGGGGTAGTAGCAGGAGTCTCAGTCTTAACCTCAACAACGGGCTTGGGCTCAGCAACCTTCTTGACAGCCTTAGACTTGGCGGAAGCCTTAGCCTCAATGGCAACGGCGGGACTAGCAGTAGTAGTAGCGGGAGCGACAGTCTCAGTGACTTCAGTGGAGTTCTTCTTAACCTGTTTGGGCATCTTATTATACTATACTACAGTGTTATCTTTTTAAGTAGTTTAAGGGTTAAATATATTATTTGTAATAATTATAATATATTATGATTGTAATTGGTCATAATATATTGTTTTTCCTAAATTTATTGGTATGTGATTTTTTACGAACAGATTATTGATTTATTTCAATTATTTCAATTATTTCAATTATATGTTAAGGCTTGATATAACCACGGTAAAGCATTTGCGGCATCAATGCTTACTAATGTTAATGCGCCCAATACATAATAAGCCCCTAAACATTTGTTATCTTTGTCAACACCCGATAATACAAGCTTCTCTAAAACACTTAATATATATTTTCTAACATCATCCAAATCCGGGGTTGTATGTAAATAATGAAAATTTACTATTTGTGGAAATGGATTGCCGTGTGGTGGGCAAATATTGCGTTTTGATTCAATTGTTAAATGTGCTCTATATGACCATATATCTATAATTTCCCTAAACATTTTGGTTAACTGTATTCGGTTTAATTCCATAAACCATTTTGAATTTGAATAGTTGCCAAGTGCGTCAATACTTTGAAATAATGCCACTGCTTTTAGTTCAACATTTTTGGCTTTTGATAGGTCCGCACTAATATCCTTTATTTCTACACAAATTGGTATTTTCAAAAGCTTACTTATTCGAATTAGTGAGTTAAAATCCTTTATTATTTTGTCTGAAATGGGTAATCTATTATATGGATTTTTTATTTGTCCATTTGTTTTGTAAATTAGATTATAAAATGACATCAAATCAAACCCATAAATGAAACCATCAACATCTTTAAAACTGAAAAATTGTGAAACTGAAAGTTCGCTTAATTCGTCCATTGTATAAAAATCGGTGTTATTTGTACATATTCTGCGATTATGTATAGCTGGACCATGGCACTTATTGTATTTTCTTTGAATAAAACCTCTAATTATTCGCTGAATTTTTACAGAATTAAATGACAAGTATAAATAAGAGTAAATTCGTTTAATTAATTGTGGCTTGTTTCCTGTTACTTTTAATTTATATTGTTTTGTCAAATGCTTTAATTGCGCTACATTATAATTGCTATTTAGAATTAAATTATGTTCGTTTATTTTTGGAACATAATTGTTTTCATTGATGTCTTTTTCTTTTTTGTTAGTTTTATCTGATTCTGTATTTGTATTTTTATCTGATTTTGTATTTGTATTTTTATCTGATTCTTTATTGGCATTTGTATTAATATTTAAGAAACATTTATCACATATGGTGTTAAAATATTCAGTATCTAACATTAATTATATATATTATATATAATTCTTTTTGTATCCTTTTATTTTATTTTATTTATAGGCTTATTTATAGGCTTATTTATAGGCTTATTTATAGGCTTATTTAGTTAATTTAATTTTACAGCATAAATGGTGTCAATTATATTTTAAAATAAGTTTTTAAATTTATAATTTATACATTCAAAAAAAATTGATTTAAAGACAACTTGTATAATTATAAGTATAAATATAGACACAATGGCAGAAGCAATTATCGACGGAACTAATATTGACACTAACTCATTCTCATACTCTGCTCCCAAGGCACATGAGTCTGGTGGAAAGGTTGTTAATGTATATAATAAATATTTTAAGGAGTCTCTTACTATTTCGACTCCTCTTATATTGACTTGGGGTGCCCAAGAGGGTATGGACCAAGCAAGGAAACCCACCGGTAAGTATACTATGAGTTTACAATTTCCTAATTCTGAGTATCCTAATCCTGATTGTGAAGCGTTTTTGAAGAATATGCGTTCTTTGGAGGCTAAGGTTAAGGCTGATGGATTGACTAATTCTAAGGAGTGGTTTGGTAAGGTGATTACCAATCCTGAGATTATTGACGAGAAGTTTAATATTATGCTCAGACATCCCAAGTTTAAGGGCACCGATGAGCCTGATACTAGTAAGGCACCTACTCTTACTATTAAGGTTCCTTGCTGGAAGGGTGTTTGGAAGTCTGAGATTTACGATGAGGAGGGCGAGCCCTTATATGTTGCTAATAAGACTTCTAGTTCTTTGTCGCCTCTTGATTTCTTGAAGCCAAAGACCCACGTGATATGCTTGATTCAATGTGGTGGCATTTGGTTTGTTAATGGAAAGTTCTCAATTACTTGGAATTTAAAGCAGGCTATTGTTCAGAAACCCAAGGTTTCTATGGAGGGACATTGCTTTATCAAGTTGAAGACTGCTGATAAGGAGAAGTTGAAGGCATTGCCTCCTGTTGAGCATGATGATATTGACCCTGATGGAGCTGTTGCGACAATTGTTGATGATTCGGATGATGAAACTCCTGCTCCTAGTCCTAGTCCTGTTGTAAAGAAAGAGGAGCCTAAGGTTGTTGTTGAGGAGATAAAGGTTGAAGAGCCTGTAAAGAAGAAGATTATCAGGAAGAAGACTGACGCTTAAATATGTATTGTATAACTTGTATTGTATAATTTTAATTAATTAGTAAAAAATAAAATGTAAAATATAATAGACAATTGTTTATTATATTTTTTCTTATCATCTTATTTATTATGATGTAATAAATAAAATACTTATCTTTTTATTTATTTATTACTTAAATATAATAGTAACAATTATATCACTTTTGCCACTATTGCCACTATTGCGCTGATTGTAAATGTCATCTTCGCAAATATATGAAATACCATGTCCTTTTATTACATATTTTTGTTTTTTTTTCATATATAACTGTTCAAATGGTATTTTAAAAATATGTTTACCAATAACAACATCTAACTCATTTACGAATCTTTCTTCATTTATTATCATCTCTTTTTCAAAACAAACTAACAAAATATAGTGTATATTATTATGTTCATCAATTGTAATATTTTCCGGCAATTCGGCATTACATAATACAATTATATCATTCTTATTTGGGTCTTCAAAATACAGCTCATTGTGCCACAATGGAACCAAATATAGTTGCTCATCTACATATAATTTGTAAATATTGTTATCTAATATATCATCTATACTTGGATTCAATATATAAACGCTATCATTTTTATACTTCTCCTTTATCAATGAACTAACAAATTCTAATGTTTCTGGGGAAATATAGAGAATATGTTTGTATTTATTTAAGAAATTATACAATTCTAATAACATGTCCTTATCTAGGTCTTCGATGACTTTCATTGAAATCACTTTGTAACCATTTATTACTATATCTTTTATAACCTTAACTAACAAATCTGACACTATTTTTGAATTTACTTGTAATATACTTGATAAAAATACAGATAATAATGATGTATACATATTGTCATTGGTTGTTTGTTCTGTATTATTTTGTTCTGTATTATTTTGTTCTGTATTATTTTGTTCTAATATATCATCATTTGAACCATTATAACTAACAAATTCTGTTACCAAATATGTATAAGCTTCATTTATTCTTTGAAATTTTTGAGTAGCCTCTAATGTATTACCATTTTTATCTGGATGGAATCGTAATGCCATTTTATGATACTTGCGTTTCACATATTCATGTGTTAAATTTATACAAAATGTTTTTGGGTCTATATCTAACAAATCTAGTGCAATATATAAGTCCATTTTTATATTTTGTCCTTGATTTTGTCCTTGATTTTTATATTTTGTATCCATGAATTACACTTGTTAAATAAAACAAATAACTCTCTAAGTGATAAATTGGCCTATAATTATTATTATAATATTTTAAAAAAATATAAGTCTTTAATAGCAAATTTGACAAATCTTTCTTCAAAATGCGCTTTTGTTGTATAAGTGTTGTTATCATATACCATATACAATCAGTTATATCCAAATTATAAATAAATATGTCATATAATAAATCCCTAAATTTTGAAAATTTAAGCTCATTCACATTTACCATATCAAATAAAATTTTATCGCTAATTATCTTGTAAGGATACATTAATTCATTCACATTAATATGTAATGTTTTGATATTTGTAATATTCTCAACCTTCATGTCTGTAGGCATTTTTTCCTTAATACATTTTGTATAACCGGCTTTTGTAGGGCGCGCAATGTTGATTATTTCGCAACAATTTAGTATACTATCAGGAATAAAACTAATCTCTTCAGTTATCAAAATAAATTTGATATTAATAGCTGATGAATTATTCTCTTGCATATAACTGTAAAAATTCTCTAACAATTCGCTGTGAATATTATGAAACTCCTTACAAACAATTATGCCAGATTTATCCGTTTTTGCTGAGATAATGTCTACAATTTGTTGATAAATATCATGCCATAATAGTTTGCTATTACAACCTAACAAAGACATGTCTATTTCATAATGTATATCACTAATTTTGAAAAGAAATGTCTGTTTATTAAAGAGCAAACTGAGTTTCTTTTCGTATTTTAACTCAGATGGACTGTATTTTTTTATGGCATATAATACTTGACTATATTTACCGACACCACTGGGACCATAAAATATTAAATTTCCTAATTTATCCAATGTTTTTGGAAATCTCGAATATGTTTTTGTTAGTTTACTATGTAAATTATTATGTTCTGTTTCATTTATATATTCCTCAAAATGTGTTTCTAAAAACTTCATAATCTATTTATTATATATTACTGTGTAACATTCTTTATTTGTTTATTTTACTATGTATTTTATTTGATGAACTAACAAATTATATAACAAATTATATAACAAAATATATAACAAATTATATGTTATTATAAATAGAATAAAAACAATTTGGTATATTGATATAAGTAGATTCATTAATGAATATTGTTAAAAACATAGACCAATACAATGACGATTTTGTGTATTTTTGCGACCCCATTAAAAATAACATCATGAACAATGGTAACTTTATACGTATTCTATATTCAACTTCTATATTTGTGTTAAATGGAATTTATCTGAATATTTTAATTAACCAACTAACAATTGAAAAATATTTTAATAAATATAAGTGCTCATTTGATATAGGAGCTCATACTAATTTGATTCAACGTATTAAAATTATTGAGGATAATATTTTAAAAAAAATTAATATTATTGGAAAGGCACCTCAGTATAAAATATATGAACAAATCAGTAATGGAAATATTAAGATATTTTCAGACAATATAGACAACATAACTAACAACTTTTTGCTTAAAATTGCTGGTATTTGGGAGACGGAATACCACTATGGTCTAACTTATAAATTTATTAAGTTATAAGTTATAAGATATAAGATATAAGTTATAAGATATAAGATATAAGATATAAGATATTATTGTTGTATTATTGTGATTTGATTTTAACAATCTGTTGTATAAAAATTTAGAATAATTCCTAAAGTAATTAATGCGATGGCATTTATTGTTCCCAATAACATTAGAACTGAAAATACCTTTTTAGAAAGTTCAGTACTTTTTGTCATTGAATAAACCAGTGTTAGTATTTGTGTCAAAATTAATCCTGTTGATATTTTTGAAAATCCATAATAATAATCCGAAATTTTATTGTCGGCAATTTGTTTAAAATATTTGCTTATTAACACAATAAACGAAATTATAAGGGTTAATATAAATATAAACGGGGTCAGTGTTAGTAATATGCTTATTTTATCTGTTACATTACCGTCTAACATTGTTTTAGTTTTCAGGACTAAAATTATTAATACTACTGCTCCCATGATGGAATATTCGCCAATTAATGCCTCTAGACCGCTCTGTGTTGTGACTCCAATTGTACATAATATACAAAATACATCGGCTACCAATATTGCTGTTAATAAATTTGTTAGATTTGATGTCATAGGGGTTGACATTATATAATTTATATATTTATTATATAATATATTTTATTTTATTTATAGTGTGGTTTGTTGATTAGACAATATTTTTGTGTTTAATCCATCTATTTTTGTGGTTAATTCATCTATTTTTGTGTTTAATCCAGTTATCTCTAGTTGCATACTTTGAACCTTATGAACTAACAAAGGCAAAATTTCCAAATAATTTATTGCTTTTATATTTTGTGAATTAGCAATACTCGAAAACCTACTAGAACTCATATTTAAATTAAAATTTGGATTCGGCTTACTTCTAACTAATTCAGGAAAATATTCCTCAAATTCTTGCGCAATAAATCCATAATGAGTCCGGTTTAAGCTATCTGACTTGAACGTAAATTGTGATGGTTTTAATCGCATAATAGCATTTGATAGGTCAATGGGTATCTCTATTATATTATCCTTTAATGTTGAATCTGATGGACTTATAATACTGCCATCTACATATAAATCACCTGGAATATATACATTTTGGTAATTTGCTGAACTTGGTGTTATGACTTGGGTTGTTCCATTATATATTGATGGAATCCATATGTTACTTGGTTGACCCTCAATAAAATATCTAGTATTGGTTGTATTGTTACCAACTTTTCCATTGTAATTCGCATTTGACATATTATATTTATATTATATAAAATAATAGTCAAATAATACTTAATTTGTTTTATTGTTTTATTGTTTTATTGTTTTATTGTTTTATTGTTTTATTGTTTTATT
>Ga0209596_1000245_pt1 | contig 50434 bp, 61 predicted proteins | sample M_130807_MF_Meta_FD_187314 | JGI IMG/M metagenome (GOLD analysis project Ga0209596, IMG submission 187314) | Freshwater microbial communities from Lake Montjoie, Canada to study carbon cycling - M_130807_MF_MetaG (SPAdes) (version 2) | ecosystem: Environmental > Aquatic > Freshwater > Lake...
AATCTACACCTTCAATCATTCCATTTCTCCGTTTGTTCAAAAGATTGTTCCTGTATTGTCTTTTCACCAGTTACTTTTCGTGGTGAAGAACACATAGGACAATTTGGTACACCACAATCTAGTGCATGATGTTTAGCTAACTTATGTGGTTCTTTAATTTTCACACCATGCGTTTTGGCAATCTTAGTTTGTTTCTTAATTATGTTTTCTGTTTTCAGAATTCGTTTCGAATGCTTGATTCTACTTTCTTCATTACTCATCATTCAACTCCGTTGGTTGTTTCTACCTCAAATGTTTCATGTATATCGCTCGACATAATATTACCAGAAGCAACACGATATTTGTTCTCAACAAAATCTTGGAATGCTTTATCTTTGATGATAGGCATCCAGAATTCTTTTGTATCTGTATCTTTGATGCGATATTTCTTTTCTTCTACTTCGCCGGTGTTTGGATCAACTTTACTGTACCAGCCATTCGTTGGTTTGACCACGTGCTTGGACTCAAGTGCAAGGTCAAGTAGACCAGACCACTTAGAAATGCCGCCATCAAAAGAAACAGTAACAGGGATTTTAGATTTCTCTTTAACATAACGAGACTTCTCCACATTAATAATGAAGTTATAACCGATAACATCGGTACCTTCTTTTTCTTGCTGGCGGCCAATAATAAAGATATTATCAGCAGAGTAATAAGAACCTGTACCACCACCAACGATTGCTTTGGGGAACATACCGATTTCCATGTATGTATGATTGACAACAACCATAGGAATATCTTTTAACGATAGATGTGGTGTCACCATTCTGAACAAGGACTTGACCTGTTTTGCTCTGGACATATCAGCAACCGATTTACCATCAAGTGCATCATCAACTTCTTTCTTGGATGCCAAGTTACCAATTGAATCAATGACGATAATTAATTTATCACCACGTTCAAGATTGGTCAACTGTGACATTATGTCGAACTTTAGCTGCTCAATATCAGTAAGGGGAGTATGCAAAACACGGTTAGTATCAATACCGAAACTGTCAAAGTAGGATTGTGGTGTACCAAACTCAGAATCATAGAATAGAAGCGCTGCATCAGGATATTTGTCCATATAAGATTTGGCCATCAATAACGAAAATGCTGTCTTAAAATGCTTGGATGGACCAGCCCACATTGTAAGACCTGGAGTTAGACCACCATCTAACTTACCAGAAAGTGCCACATTAATAATTGGCACAGCCGTTTGAATCATATCTTTGTTGTTAAAGAATTTTGATTTCGCCAGAATAGCCGAATCTTTGATTGAACTATTCTTTTTAATTTTTTCAAGTATACTCATTTATTTTCCTTTTTACGAAATGCCAATTCAGCATCATCTACATACATACTATCTATCTTACTTTTACGGTTGGGAAATCCACGTTTCTTAGATGAACCTTCAGTCTCATCAAATTCTTCAGTTGTTATCTGAACTCCTGGTGATTGACCAAGTGGAGGAATTGTTTCACCATTAACATTATCAATAACAATAGGTTGTGGTTCTTCAATTCTTGTAATGTTTTCAGCAGCCACTCTTATTGTATCTTCTTTCGTTTTGGGTATATCTTGTTTAGGTTCTTCTACAAAGACAGGAATATCATATGGTGTTTCAACTACTTTTTCGGGTTCTTGTTTAACTTCAACAACCGTATCAATAATTTCTTCCTTCGGTTTCATGTTCATATTAGCAGCAATCAATAATAACACAGCTAATGGGTCAAATACAACCATTATTAACATGATTACCAAACGAACTGCTTTATCTATGGCATTATCATCTTCTACACCATAAATCATATCACCCACATATTTGATTGGTCCAACTTCAGCAATCAATTTGTTAGATTCTTTTAATAGTGGTAATTTTTTCTTGGTAATTTCATTCAGTTCTTTTTGTGTGTCCTGAATTTGCTTATCTAATCTATTACTTGCCGTTGATGGATCCTTGGCTCGCAATAATAAGTATTCCAATCTTTCTTTAGTAATCTTCTCTTGTGCATTAAGAGTTTTCACCTCAACTGTATTTGCACCAGAATCTAATGTTGAATCAATATGTGCTTTAGAAAGAAAACCAAAAATACCCATACTTGTAATTAACATTAGAATTACAACAGATGTAGTGAGATATGTTTTTAATAGAAATGGGCAGGTCTTCCAATTACGATATAACCATGATGTAGTGACCAATTTACTGGCCTCAAGAACACTGCCCATAAAAACGATTGGCCAAAATGCACCAGTAAATATAGCTGCCAATCCAATAATAGAATAGTAGGCAGCAATACCTGAAAGTGCTAAGGCACAAAGTAATGTTAGAAATGTCATGCGAAAAAGTCCTCTAATGTACTTACCTTCTCAGTTGTCCATTGCATACAATCCAAGATAACTTTAATAGGTTCCAAAAATGCTTTGTCGAATTGTAAATCATAATCAATGAAGTTGTCAAGCCCAAGCTCTGTGGGTAGTCTTGTTGGATAAGAAATAACGGTATCTTTAAATGGATTTGGCATCTTCAGGTAGGTAAACTTAATCTTTTCACCTTCTTGGATGAGTTGGTACTTCTTGGTGAGACCGTTTTGTTTTAAAAAATTGTTATATAGAATGGCACCCTTGACATGAATTGGAGTACCTAATTTATATAAAGTTAGAGCATCGGAGTATTTATTTAAACCATTCAAGCCCCGTGGAAAAGAGATGTCTTCTGGTGGTAATTTTCTAAAGTCTTCTCTAAATTTACTAATGAAATTATGGATATCATTTTCTGTGCCATTCACCATAAGCTGAATCGCTTCTTTCATCTTTTCACGGATAGCGGCAGGTGTAGAGGACTTAATCATCTCTAAACCCATCACCTTCATCTGTGGTTCTTTATATTGAACGCCTTCATTATTATATACGTTTAGAATGTATCGTTTCTTGGCAGTCCAGATACCCTTATCAGAAAGACCTTCACGTTTCATTTCCATCTTTTGTTGATAGGCGTGAACATAAACAGCCAGCTCCTCATACGATTTGTCAATATAAGGTTGTAGTTTATCTTCACAGATTTTATCCATGAGTGAGATTACCTTTTGTTTGTCTGAGGTATCTTTGATGAATTTATTGACCAATTCTCCCATACGGAGATAGATTGAATCTGTATCGGAAGCAACGACATAATCTTTGTCACTTGTATCCAATAACTTATTCATGTATTCGTTTATCTTATTTTCAATCCACCTAATAGACAACTGGCCAGCAGTAGTAACGCCAAGAGCCATTCGTAAATCATAAAAGCGGAAATACTGGCTACCAAGAGCACCATAAGCAGAATTAAGAGAAACCTTCTTTGCAAGTTGTATGTTGTTATACTTGGCAATTCGTTTTTCAATTTCATATTTTTTCGATTCGTCTGTTTCATCTTCATACGTCTGCTTTGCTCGCAACATCATCTTCTTGAATTTGCTACGGTCAGTATACATTTCTTCCATCATCTTAGGTAAGAAACCTTGCATATCAGTGCGAAAGAATTGGCCGTTAGGTGTAAGTGTAACATTGGCCAGCCCCGAAGTATCTACTTGGCGCATTAATAGTTTCTCAACCGAAACACCAGAAGAAAGTACCTCACGCATTTCATCTGTGTAATCTTGTGGATCAATCAATGTCTCAGGTGAAATGTTATACTGCATCATCAGATGTGGATACAAACTATTTAAGTCAAACGATGCAACCCAATCGTGTTTACCGACCTGTACATCTTTGACATAGGCACCTTCAAATGCCGAATCTTTCTCTTTGATTTCTCTTGGTGGTACAATGATACCTTTCTCAAACAGATAGGCATAAGTAAGTGAATCCCACATACGAGTTTGTGCAAAAATATCTTCAAAGTTTGTTTTGGTGTCATACGCAAGAGTCACACCCAACTCAATTAACTTTAACTTATCTTCCAGTTTAATAATCAGTTCAACGTCTTTGATGTTATACTCAATAAACTTTTGATAATTCAAACGATAGAGTGCATGAAGGTTATCATATTCATCATATGAAATCTTGCCTTCACCGAGTTCTACTTGTGCAATAGCATCCAAACGATAACTCTCTTGTGACTTTCCACCAGGAGCATACCATTTGTATAGTTCAATATAGTCTAGTGATTCAACACCCATAATGTTATAGGCAATCATCTGACGGCCATTAATTACAGTCTTACGTTCACCAATATAATTCCAGGGTGACAGTTTCTTGGCTTCATCTTCACCAATGATTTTACGAAAACGATTAATCAAATAAGGTTCATCAAAGAACTTGGTATTCCAACCAGTTAGAATATCAGGACATTTCTTAGTCCATAATGCCATGAATTGTTTACATAGAGAATGTTCATCTCTACACTTAACATAGATTTCTTTACCTTGTGTAACATAGTCACCACAACCAAACACATAAATTGGACCATTCAAATACTTAATAGCAATGGCAGTAATTGGTTCATTCGCAAGATATGGATCAGGGAAACCATTCTCTGAACCAACCTCAATGTCAACTACAGCAACTGAAATTCTATCGAAATCATAGTCAACCATACCCTTATGTTGGTCTGCAATGAAGGCATATTCGAATCTAGTTTGGCCATAGATTTTTGGTGCATTGGATACTTCATCAAATTGCTTGATGTAGTCTTTGGCTGAACGAATATCACCAAAGATTTTCTGGTCGAGATAGTCACCGTCAAGTGAGGTGAAATTGGTTAGTTTTTTGGAAGGTAAATAGAGTGAAGGAGAATATTCAATTCTCTGCTTCACCTTCTTGCCGTCTAAGATGCCTCGGTATAATATGTTGTTACCGAAACTTTGTACGTTTGTATAAAATGAACTCAATTTAGCCTGTAATTAAAGTTTTTTGTGGTGGAATAATGATGCCAGAACCAAAGATACTATTGTAGTTGTCTACAAAGTCTTTTGCTGGTTCATAGGAGTATAACACAGAATCACGGTCTATGTCAACCGTCCGGTCCTTCTTTTCCGTATCTGAGTATACTGGCCAAGGTGCAAATCCGATATTGGGTTTACCATCTCGGTCACGTACAACCGCAATACCAATAGGATTAAGAATTCGGTAACCTGTACCGGTTTCTGACACCTCACCAAGGATTTCTTCATTATTTGTCAGTTTTATTACGAGTAGATTTGTCATTTTGATCCTTATCAAGAGTTTATAAATAATAGTATATTATATATGACTTCGTTTAGATACGCAATGTATCTGTGTTAGTGTTATGTCTGCCAACGTTTTCATGTACTCCACGACTATATTAAATGGATCCAATTACCCTATTTGCGATGGCCAATGCCGCTGTTTCTGCGGTTAAAGCTGGTTGTAAATTATACAAAGATATTAAAGGTGCCGCAGGAGAAGTTAAAGACGTTCTCAAGGATCTTGACGAGCAATTTCAAAAGTTACATCCACCAGAAAAACCAGCGACAACAGAACAACGTAATCAATACATTAAGCAAAAGAATGAAGTAATTGAGTTAAACAAAAAAGCGGAATCAGGACAACACACTGGTGTGTATCAGGAAATTGGTGAACATCTTGGTGCATACTATGACAATCTTAATAAATGTATTGCAATATTTGAAGAAGAGGAAAGAAAAAGCAAAACTGAAATATACACAGGTGATGCTTCTTTAGGTAAACGTGCTCTTCAACGTGTACTGATGCGTAAGCAGTTAGAACAAATGGGTACAGAGTTACAAGAAATAATGATTTATCAAAGTCCTCCAGAATTGGGTGCTCTTTGGACTGAAGTTAATGAAATGATGGAGAAAATGGGTGAACAACAAAAAGCCTTAATTGTTACCCAAATGAAAAGAAAAGAAGTTGCGGAAAAAAGAAGAGCCGCAAGAAGAAGACAAATGAATGAACAAGCAATATGGGGTGTTCTCATCATCGTCATAATGATAACAATGGCTGGATTGTTTATGTGGATAGCTTATGATAGACAACAAAAATATCCACAGTATGGTGATGGTTTAATACCTAAAACTGAGCGGCAACGTAGAGAAGAAGCTCAACCGCAAATATATGTGGGTAGATAAATTATGGTTGCGGGACCTGGAATCGAACCAAGAACTGAGGATTATGAGTCCTCTGTAATACCGTTTTACTATCCCGCTATTAAACTGAATACCAGAGGTCTATTTTGTAGTCTTCTTTAAATGTGCCGCATACAGGACAAATAAAGTTGTCGGATAATTCTTCCCAAACACCTTCTTTTTCCTCATTATGTATATGTTCACAAGTCGTACATATATGATTAAGTTCAACAGACATAATAGTACCTCTAAAATGGAGCGGCAAGACTGATTCCCACAGCCGTCACAAGAGGGTATCTTGTGATGTTATTACATTTGCCGCATAAAACTTGGAGCGGAATGCCAGAATCGAACTGACAACAGGAGATTGGAAATCTCCAGTTTTACCATTAAACTAATTCCGCTGATGTATATATTATATATGATGTTTATTCTAAAGTCAAGGCCTTTTGAAAGGTATACCTTTACATAGCGGGGCCGTTTCCATTTTTGAAACCAATCTCACCACCTTCTTCTTTGATTCGTTTGATAACATCTTCAAATAGTATTGGTCTATAATCCGTTTGCTCAACACAAACACAATGATATCTTGGATCAATTTCCCATTTGCCCCATATTTCAGCCATCACACGATTTGCGTGGAGATGGCCGTGGATGTTTGTACCAAAACGACCAAGACTTTCTGGATGAATTGGTATATGTGATAGAATCATTCCGTTCATTACATGATATGCTCTGAGCTCACGGAAGTATTGTCTATATTCATCATCACGGAAGATATCATGGTTACCACGAATCAATACCTTGTCACCATTCAGGCGACCTAAGGTTTTCAATGCTTTGCGGTTGATAACAACATCACCAAGATGGTATACTTTATCGTTAGGCCGAACTGTTTCGTTCCAACGCTTTACCATTTCTTCATCCATCTCATCGGCATTATCCCATGGACGTAACTTAGTTACTCCGTCATTACGCATAAATCGACACACACCAGTATGGCCAAAATGTGTGTCTGATACTAAAAATATTGCTGGCATAATGTCTCCTATTCTTTACAATAACCATCATTTTTGTAAATAATGGTTTACATATTTGGTCCGGCGTAGTGGAATCGAACCACTATTGATAGCTTAGAAGGCTACTGTATTATCCATTATACTAACGCCAGATAAATATTACATATGGCAACAATTCAAAAAACAGTAGACCTCGAACTATGGAAAATTGCACAACAACTTCCATATATAGAACATAAATTCTCTACAACAACGAGAGAATTTACTTCATCTTTTACAAAAACAGAAAAACATTTTATATTAGATGAAATGTTATCTGTGGGCAGAAGTAAGGGGATTGAACCCTTGATATCGGAATCACAATCCGAGGTTTTACCACTAAACTAACTTCTGCATTTGGCTCCCCGAGATGGTCTTGAACCACCGACACACGGATTAACAGTCCGTTGCTCTACCAACTGAGCTATCGGGGAATAAATTTGGCACGGGAACCAGGACTTGAACCTAGAATAACAGAGTCAAAGTCTGTGGTGTTACCATTACACTATTCCCGAATAATGCTCTGACGTTCCTCGGCGGTAATTATAGAGCATTGAGTGATAGTCTTTCCACTACACACCGCAACTTGCGCTCCCTCCACCCGCTTCCCGACACAGGAACCGTTCTCGTATTGCTAACGCCGGTTTGGTTTAACCGCTACTTTCGTAGAGACAGATTCCCTTATGAATGTTACTAAACATAAGTCCTTGTCTGAACCACCCGTGGGTAATTAATCCACTTCTCATCCTGCGGGTCACAGTAGCCACTATCACATGGCACGGCTTGGCGGTCCCAAGGAGAATTGAACTCCTATCAACGGCGTGACAAGCCGCTATACTGACCATTATACTATGGGACCAAATCTGGTGTAAAAATTTTTATATAAACCATTTGTTTAGTGTTATCGTGCCGATTTGCCAAAAATATAGCTAGTACTGGCGAGCGAGTGGCGGTTATTTCAGACAGTGTTGGTCGCACCCTTACTGTCGAGTAGTTTATAACGTCTATAAACAATACCCTGATAACACTAAACAAATGATACCATATTAAAATACATTAGGGTGTGATTGTCGTTCCAGAACTTCATCTGGCTTCTCACGGCTTCGTCTGCCGATAAGACAATCTCCACATTACAGGCCAATTTGTTTTCCAGCACCGTCGGATGGCTTCATGTAAACTTAGCGAGATGATGCGGCCATCACGTGCTCCTAAGTCACCTACTGGAATTGGTAACCCAATGTATTTTAATATGGTACTCGGTGGGGGAATCGAACCCCTCCTTACTGCCGTGAAAGGGCAGTGTCCTAACCGATAGACGAACCGAGCATCTGAATCGATTTCTCAATTCATGGATGAATTATAACACAACTGGAAGACTTGTCAACCAGACTGTTGTAAGATTACAACAATTTTTTATGTACTGATTTCTCAATTCATGAATGAATTATAAGTCATTTCATACACCTTGTCAACCAGTTTGTTGTAAAAATACAACGTATACTTTAGTACTAACTTTGGAGTACGTGACAGGATTCGAACCTGCATTATACGGATTTGCAATCCGCTCCCTAGCCATTCGGGTCACACGTACATAAATTGGTCGGAGTAGTAGGATTCAAACCTACGACCCTCTGGTCCCAAACCAGATGCGCTATCAGACTGCGCTATACTCCGAATAATTTGGCATTCCGCTACGGAATCGAACCGCAACTAAGAGTTTTGGAGACTCTTGTGCTACCACTACACCAGCGGAAATTAAAAAACCCTAGATTTTTTAGGTCTAGGGTTTTGTGTTTAGAATTTGTTAGAACTTTTTTTAGTTACTTTTCCTTTACACAAAACCTGGTCGACCATGACTCATCACAATTGTGATAGCACGGTGTTGTCGGTAATGTGTTATTAAATTTTGTCATACTTTTATTTATATTTTCCAACCTAATGGTTGTCCTTGAATCGCTAGTGCTGGATTTTTAAAGCCATCAAATACTTCCCATAGATTTTCCAAGATTGCAAACTTGGTAACTAAACCAATTTCACGACCATGTGCGTCTATTTCCCATGGATGTATCCAGTAATCAATTTCATCCGAGTTTATTTTTCTACCAAGCCAATGTGATAATTCATCATTGGTCTCATTATTTATATGTTGTTTCACATGAACCATTTCATGTGCTATTGTTTCTATGATTGTCCTGGCACCAATTCCTGGATGAACTTCAATTAGAAATTCTCTTGGTTGTTTTTTTGTATTGTAATCTTCAACAGTACAAGAACCGTAATCATTAATTGTATCATTAAATTTGATTTGAATGAAACAATTTTTTCTAACTCTTTTGTTCGTAATTAGTTCTTTGGCGAAAAAGTGGACCGCACGTTCAACGTAAGGCTTAAAAATCTTTTTATCCGGACAACCAACTATACTGAGTTGCATCTTAGGTCTCCTTTTAAAGGTATTTATGGATTAATACATTTTTACCATGTGAAATTAATCATTCACTTGGTTCACTATTATACCACATTTCTCCAAGAATGTCAAGCCGTCAGTATTCCTATAATTAGAACGAAAGTATACATTTTTTATACCAGCGGTATAGATTTGTTTGGCACAGTCCATACAAGGAGCGTGCGTCAGGAACATTACCGAATCTTTACCAGATTCCGAACTCTTGGCCAATTTGGCAATGGCATTTGCCTCTGCATGAATAACTTCTGGTTTAGTTTTTAGTTCTTTAGTGAAATGGTTGTAGTTATATCTTGCATCATTTGGATTAACATTAACTACTTCTTCACACTCATTTGTCCAACCAGCTGGCATACCATTATAACCAATAGAAATGATCCTGTCATCTTTTACAATAATAGCGCCCACCTGTAACCGTCTTGCACTAGATAACCGTGCAAATCGATGAGCTACATCCATATATGCATCAATGAACTTCTGTTTCATATAATGTCCTATTTGTGTTTGTCATATCGGCACAGGTGTATTTTTGATAAGAATTTTCAAGTTCTTTTGGCATTGCAACAAATTCTATGATGGATGGATGTCTTTGTGCAATTGTTTTACCAACCTCCAAAAAAGACATAGTGGAACCTGTGCCAAAATTCCAAGTTCCTGATTCTTTGACGTTTAGAAATCTAAGATGAAAATCAACTATCTGACTGACATGAATAAAATCTCTCTGATACAAGTTACTACCATCAAAAATTTGAATTTTTCCAGCACCAGTTTTGGCCTGTTTTGTGAATTTGTAGAATGGACTGGCTTGGTTACCTTTGTGTTCTTCGCCTTCAGGTCCATACACATTGAAATACCTAAACATTTGAGTAATGTTGCCGCCCATATGTCTATTAATATTGCGCTCGCATAGATACTTAGACCATGCATAAGGCGTTCTAGGATCGACAGGGGCATCTTCTTTAAATGAACTCACTAAACCATATACTGATGCAGAACTGGAGAACTGGAAGTTTACTCCATAAGTTTTGCAAGCGTTATATAATTGTGTGGTGAAGTCTACGTTTTGTCGCATGACTTTTTCCACATCTTTTTCGGTTGTGGAACTAATTGCACCAACATGGATTACCCAATCTTGTTCCATGATACTAGGCATATTGCCATCATCCCACTCATAAGTGGATACATTATGACCGTTTTCTTCTAACGCTTTGAGTAGGTGTGAACCAATAAATCCACGATGACCCGTTAGTAAGATATTCATTTTTGACTATCGCCTTTCATAACACGATAGTTATCTTCTACTGAATCTGGTGTACTCACTTCAATAATTGTTCCTTCTTCCAAACAAATTACTTGATGAGGTTGCATTGGTCTATTACGCCAGACGCCGCCAGGTTTTAAAACAACATCATGTATCGATGCATCTTTTGTTTCGATGAATACAATTTTAAATAGTCCATCTAACACATACCAACTCTCATCCTTTTCGGCATGAAAGTGCATACTGAATTTTGCGTCTTTGTTAAACTTCATTAACTTGCCACAATACTTGTCGTTAGTAGCCCAAATAAATTCAGACCCCCAACCTTTTTCTACAAATCCTTCAAGGCGCATTTATTTCTCCTAAATCTGGTGCATAGACACCTATGTGTTGAACAGTTATTTCAGATGCCCTTATTGCAAAAGGTATTGAATATTGCATATCGTTGGTTAACAAATACTGATATGCAAGTGCCGATAAGAATGTATCTCCTGCACCACACACATCAGCAACTTCTACTCTCATTGTTGGATATCTTGTGCCATCATAGTAAGCACCTTCTGCGCCAGCAGTAACAATTAAATTACTACACGCTGAGGTTATTTTGGAGTATTCTAATGTGTTTATTTTGACAAAACAACCTTCTAAACGGATTAAATCGGTTTTCTTTGTGTCAACAAAAATTGGATTGTCGAATTCTTTACGCAAGCTTTCAATCAACTCATAACTTACTGTACCTTTATTATAATCACTAATCACAATAGCATCGTATCCTTGAGGAATAACTGTTTGAAATACAATAGGGTCTGATAACACATCTTCATCGATACGAACAATATGTTGTTTGCTACGTTTATCAATTAATCTTGTTTTAATAGAAGTTTCACCGTGCAAATAAGTAACATCACAACCTAAGGCCTTTAAATTTTCACAAACATTACCTGCCATACCTGGTTTTATCACATGATTTTGTTGAAGAAAAACAGGAACAGGAGCTTCTGGACTTATTCTGTCAACAATACCATATTGATATACATCATCACAATGGTCACCTATTAATAATATTTTGAATTGTTTTTGTTGTTGAGTGTTCGGTTTTATCATAAAAAATCACCTCTTTACATAACGATTGTCCGACTATTGATTTACCTTTGTAGTCGGATCCTTTTACCATAACATCTGGTTGATACAATTTGATTTGTTCAATCAGCTTTTCTTTTGTATCGAATACCCAAACCATATCAACACATCTTAACGCACATAACATTCTGATACGGTCGTATTGATTATTGATTGGTCGTGATTCGCCTTTGAGTTCTTTTACTCGTCTATCACTATCTATACACACCAATAATTGGTCACCAAGACTTCTAGCATATTCTAAAAGCGCAATGTGACCAACGTGAAGTATATCAAATGTGCCATTGACAATTATTTTTTTACCAATCGCCATTGTCAAACCATACCCGTACCGTGATTGGTAAAAGTTCTAAAACAAAAGCGTCTACTTCCCATACATCGTTGGTTCTATTGTAAGCGCAACTAATTCTCCAATGAAATGGATTTAATTTAAGTGTAATGTTACAACCAGAGTATCTTAACCATTTAATCATTTAACATTTTCCAAAGAATCTTTACGTAGGTAATGGAGCTGCTGAGTCCTGTCTTGGGTCGGCATACTCTTAGTTACAGGCACAAAGGCGACACCATCAATTTCATGTGGGTCCCAATGTGAGTATGTATAGAAAATATCTCCGTTACCATTACGGACACGGAACTTCTTTAGTACAGGTTTGAATAGAGATTTAGTATTTTTCATAATGAATCCATCATACAAAAAAGAAAGGGCTCTGTCAAGAGCCCCTTAGGTTATTTACCGTTTTGTTGGAACTTTATTTCACGGCAATCTTTTTGACTGCATCTTGAACCTTTACCATATTTTCCAACCAGACTTTCAACATACCATTTGCAATTTCGGCATCCTTGATTTCAATCTTGTCAGCCAATGTAAATGTACGTTCAAAGTTACGGCCAGCAATACCTTTGAAGATATAACTTTCTGGCAGTTCATCATCTTTGGCTGCGCCTTTGATGACTAGTTTGTTACCTTCCAAAGTAACTTCAATATCAGTTTTGGCAAAGCCAGCAACTGCCATTTCAATGACATACTTATTGTCTTTGATTTGTTTGATATTGTATGGGGGATATGATGGAATGTTTTTAGCCACGGTCTTAGAGACTTCCTGCATCTGGTTTAGAATGTCATCAAAACCAACAGTAAAAGGATCCAAAGACTTATGGATAGATTCCCATTGTGGAAATAGAGATATTGTGCTTGTCATAGATTTCTCCTTATTAAGCGAGTTTAAAAAATTGCCGTCTCAAAGAGCCCAGCACATAATTATACTAGTATTTATACTAGTTGTCAAGTATTTTGTGGTTTTTTACCAATATTATACTTGGCTGTAAGTTCCCAGTCATTCTTCTCCTTGTGAGACAGAATCTTAATTTGAGATAGGAAGATAGGTGGTGGTTCCTCGACTTGTCTGGTGTTGACAATCTTTACCAGTCCCCAATCAGAAAGTAACTTGGTGATGGCATTTCTACGAGACAAATCGTTCTCGCTAATGTCTGTAGGTTTACCATCCAAAGCAAATAATTCTTTGAAATGAACAATATAATACTTACCTTGTTTATGTAAAATATGACAAGACTGGTATAAAATTCTATCTTTTTTGGAAGCTACACCGATTCGGGTTAATGTCTCACGAACTTTTAAAAAATCATCTTTCTCATCTAGTGTAACTTCAACTAAATCATTAATTGAAATCATTATTTGTTCACTCCGCCTTTATTTGTTTTTGCTTTTATTTCAGCGATTTGCTCATCATTTAGAATTCGTAATGCTTCTTTAGCTTTTGCATTAGAAAAACCAAAATATAACTTAACAGATTCTATATCTCTATCAACCTCTGATTTCTGCCACGGTTGAAATTTCCGTTTCATAGGTCTAATGGTATTTAGAAGATACTGATATTGCATATCCGAATCAAGGCCGGAATGAACATTCATTTCATTGGCATAACCAACACAATCCATATGATAAGACAGAGCACGATTGACCACAAATGGTTTATAATCTTTATAATCATAATTATCTTGGAAGACAGATTTCTTAGTTTGTAAGATTGAAGGTACAATCTCTTTGAATAAATCCGGCATATCAATACTCCGAGACGGTGTACTTCTGGAGTTCTCTTGCTTCTTCGTCAGACATTTTCTTAACAGGAATCAAAGCAGGTTGTTCACGATTAATTAAAATCATTTCACGGCCATCTTTGGTTCTATATGTTGTGGTAACAAAGTTCTTTGGTTCTACTCTGAAAATCCAACCAGCCCATTTGTCAGTATGGCGAGGTGCTGGTACAGAAACGAAATAAAGAACATCAACGGAACGGCATTTGCGTAGTTGATTTGGTTTAAATGTAAAAGAATTTTTCATAATAAATGGAACTTGAGTTTTAACCTCAACCTTATATTGTCCATCTACCATCAAGTCTTTCTCTGAATCATATTTGTTGATTGAAGATTCAATTCTACAACCTTCACCACTCAACATATTGATTACAATCTTTTCACCAGCAAGACCTAGCTCATTCATCAATTCTTCTTTGGTCATTTGAACTCACAATCCATCATAATTTCTGTAAGGCAGGCAATCATGTTAATTTCATGGTCTGCCACGAAAGCGGCTTGATATTGATATCTAGCCAAAATTACAACCATCTGTGGAACAGATTGTGATTTCAATGATTCATATAACGAATCATAAAGTTTACGATAAATCTTAACTGGGTCATTGTCTAAGTTGTTGGTGACCCACTTACGAGCGGCTGCAAAGTCTTTCTCTTTCAAACCTTTTGTAAGTTCACCTAACTGGACATCGGACACAGAGGTGAGAATACCTTTGTCAATAGTACCAGATACACTATAACGCTGCAACTCATTAAGAATGCGGCGATTATCAGGGAAATGTTTAGTATAACTGCGGCCACGACCTCTTTATCATAGGTGACTCCTTCTTCTTTTAAGACCCACTCAATACGTTTAAATAATTGTGAGGCCATCTTGGCCTTAGAACCATTGATTTTAAAGTCAACAACGGCACAACGAGAATGTATGGGGTCAATGATACGGTTCTTAAAATTACAGGTGAATATAAAAGAACAGTTTAAGGAGAACTCCTCAATTGCACCACGCAACGCAGGTTGGGTGGAATTAGGATTTAGATAGTCTGCTTCGTCTATAATAATGACCTTACGGCCACCAGTGAAACTTACAGATGAAGCATAGTTTTTAATTTTATTACGCAGAACATCAATACCAGACTCATCTGAACCATTGATAACGATATAATCACAACCAACTTCTTCACAGAGAGCTCTTGCAATTGTAGTCTTGCCCACTCCAGCCGAACCAGAGAGTAATAAATTTGGTATCTCTTTTCTATTGACATATTCTAAAAATGTATTTTTGATTGATTCAGGTAGAATACAATCTTCCACGGTCTTTGGCCGATACTTCTCGGTCCACAATAGATGTTCCATAATTCACTTCTTTCATAATATAATATAATTGATTACTTAATTTCAGTAATACTTTCAAATAAGGCTTCAAACTCTTTTGATTCAGCCACATCAGTTTGGAATGAATTCTTATGTTGTGTCTTTGCCATACGTTTAAGAATCTTTTTAGGAATCTTCAGTTCGTCATGTGCAATGTCTACAATATCTTTGATGGCTTGGTTGTTACCATCATTTCTGTGCATATGAAGTACAACTTCATCCACATAACCTTTCAGTTTCTTCAAATCGTCCTCGTCATAAGAACCGAATAGTGTGTTTACTTTAGTCATCTAATTGTCCTTGTATCATACCAACAGCTTCAAGTTGACTTTCTTCAATCAAAAATGAACCGTTTATCATAGAAATAACCGTCTTACCATTATTCTTTTCATCGGAGGCAATAAAAACTCCGACAACATATTCAGGATTGATAGCAAATTTATTTTTAGTTACATCATCTGTAAAATATATTAACAAAATTAAGCTCCTGTCTTAGATTCTTTAGCTTCAAAAGCAATCCAATATTGAATGTCATCTTTAGTATTTTGGAAGTGGCCAATACCTTTGAACGAAATCTTTACTGAATATGTTCCAGAGATAAGTTTGATATTATCTGTTTTGAAAACAATTTTATATTTCTTGCCGTTACCCTCACCAACTTCAATTGTGTTTGTGTGTGCAGCAGGATTAGAGGCATCAAATGTAATTAATTCAATCAAGTCGCCTTCTGATTGTACAGAAATATTTGGTGAAGACATTACACTAGCGGCCTTCATCAAAGATTCATAGTCTTCGGCAGATAATGTGAATTCACAATCAACAGAAGGAAGTGTGATTTCTTTTTCTGGTGGAATTACAATCATATTTGAAGGTGTCTTGTAATAATTACCTTTATGTTTACCATTCTTAAAAATGATATGTGTATCTGTGAAATTAATCTCAGAATCTTTATACAGACTATGTACAGACAAGAACTCATTCAAGTCATATACACAAAATTCTTGTGGAAATTCATCTTTAAGATTGGCTTGAGCCAATACAGTTTTACTGGAAGATACAGTAGTTAGTTTCTTCCCTTTCTTGAATTGAATTCCTTGGTTGATTGCCGAAAAATTCTTCAACACCATTAGTGTTTCATTTGATAGTTTCATTCACTTCTCCATTATTTAAAAAATCAATTGTATCATGTTCATACAAAAACATCAAGCAGCACATGGCGTGTGCTAAGTGATTCTTACCAGACTCATCATCATTTTGTTCACCGCTATGCCAAGCCCATAGATGACGCATCATTGCATCAAAATATCTACGCTTGGCATCTGGTACTTTTTTCCAATTACCTGGTTCATACTTCTGAGCACCAAAAGTTAAAATTTCTACTGTTGCTTTTAGTGCTTCTGGTGGAAGCAAACCATATTGTAATTTCCCTCCATCAAATTTTCTACCGCCTGTATTGGCAGTTTGTGATGCTTTAACAACATCTTGCATTGTCATCACATCTCTCCAACATAATTAGCAACAGCTGGCATATCTCCTTGGAAATGATAGGTGCCGATATGTGATGTTTTCATCCATGGACAGAGGTGGATTTGTCCACCAATCTTTCGCCACATTTGACAGAACATATAATCTTCTGAAAGATAACGGTCAGAACCGCCACCAGTAATTGATTCTTTGCTATCAATTACAGTATCAAAGAAGGCATGAATGTATCGTGTACCATCAAAGTGTGCTTGACCTACATGGTCAGGTTTGTAACGAATGGAGGGATATGCTTCTTCCATTTTCTTAAATACACCACGTTTAATCATCATAAAACCAGTGCCAATTTCCATAACTTCTAATGGTTCAGTAACTTGAAATTGTGCTGTGCCTTTAACTGGATTAAAAACGTAATCGCCAGTAACTTTCTCCAATATACCAGCTTCAATATCTGGATTCTTTTGCATAGCCTTCTTAACAGATGACCATTTAATTGCTTTCTTGGGATAGGGACCACCAGACACTTCTTTATCCATTGCCAACAAAGCAATTACATCTTGTGGATTGAAGTGAATGTCCGAATCAATAAACAACATATGTGTACAATCGGAACGATGGAGATATTCGTCAACGAGATAGTTTCTCGCTCGAGTAATTAGGGACTCATTGAATAGAAATGAGAATTTGACTTGAATACCATATTGCATACAAAGGCCTTGTAAGTCCAAACAAGCCTTCATGTATAGACCGTGGTTCATACCGCCATACATTGGTGTTGCTACAAACAGACTCTTTGTTTGTAAATCTTCTTTTTTAATTGATATTTCCATTTGTGCTCCGATTAGAAAAAAAAGGGAGTACCACTATTACGGTGGTCTCCCTAATAAGCGGTTTAAGCTAAGCTGTAACCGGCTTCAAGTGCTGTGCGCACCATGGATTTAGTTGGCTTACCAATGCGGTAAGAAGCAACTTTAACACCGTCAGCGTTGTACTTGGTGTTAGTGTAGATAACGTGACCTTCTTGGCGAAGTTCATCGATACGAGCAGACACATTGGTAATACCAAAGCGGCGGCGAGCTTGCTCGACTGTGAAGGTATTGTAACCTTCTGGTTTGCTCAAAGCATTCAACATACGTTGTTTTGCGGATAGTTTAGTCATAATTTTCTCCTAATGACAAAGTTTCAAAGTCTTGCTTTCGCAAGTTACACATCATATCATTATATATGTGTGTGTGTCAAGCGTTTATCGACCAACTTGTGGTAAATATTTCGCTTTCGTGTCTTCCCATGATAGATAAATTAAATCATCATAGAAAAGATTCTCATACGATACGTTGTTTTTCTTCTTCAACATTGAAATACGGCCTTTGGCGTACTTGGTTTTCCAAATCTCCGTCAACGTATCGGTACTGGTATCAAATGATTTTACCAATTCGTTATCTTTAATTTTTTTACAAAGAAACTCATTAGTATTGTTATACAACGGACTAAAATAAATGCCACGTTGATGTTCTGTTCTTGTTAATGCTTTTGGTATGCCAAGTTTTGGATAAGCAAAATGTAAAGAACGATTCTTATGGTCACGTTTTAAAGGTAGACCTTGTTTGTTTTTGGCTTCCCACCACTCAAAGTATTTACGAGTATGTTCTTCTTTCAGCCATTCGAAAATCATCTTCTTTGTGGAACGGGAAGGTTCGAAAGCAACTGAACCAGAAGAAAATCCCATCTTATTCCAATGTTCCAAACCATCATACTGAGAAAGACCACCGGACTTTGTGTTACCATAAAGTGAAGTAGTAGTAACACCAACAAGTGTATCTCCATATTTTTCTTTCCAATCTTTCTGAACGGTGTCAGATAAACATAACAAGGCAAGCAACTTGCCACCCATATAATTATAACCAAGTGGTTGTAATGGAACAATAGTAGAACCAATGGCAGTATGATTAATCATACCCTCTGAGGTCTTTACAGTTCTATCCCAACCAATCGATTTATCTCTTGGAGTCAAGTCCAAGAAATCGGAAGATATACAAATAACACCTAGATAATTTTTTGTAATCTCGTCTTCAATGGTATAAAATAAATTACGGCCAATATTACTATTGTTCTTCATCGTGGAAGAAAAAGTACGAATAGCATTCCAAGTTTCTGCTAACTCACCATTATGTAATTTCAATACAGGTTTAAGTTTGGCATAATCATCTGGCTCTTTTGGCATCCAGAACTTGGATTTAACTTTCTTAATAAGTAATTCTTGTTCTGGGTTTTCCCACTCAAAGGTCTGGTCACCAAACACATCCATACGCATCTCACCAGGATATCTCTCTTTCACTTCACACCACTTTTGGTATAAGGTATACTCTCGGACATCCATCTTAGAGGCATAGGTTAAATCTTCTGTTAAGAATTTAACCAACTCATCTTTGTCTATATGTTTAAATGTATCAGGCGGGTTGGATTCAGACCAAACTCTCCATTGTTCTTCTACAAACTCAACAGGTGTCGCCATTATATCAATCTCAATTTCTTCAAAGTTTTATGCCGTTTTTTCATACCATAATCTAATGCTAACGGTTTCGCCTTATCAGTATACAATATTCCGTTCATATGGTCAAGCTCATGGAGAAAACAACGAGCAGAAACACCAATGTATGTGGCATTTCTAGTAACACCATTGAAGTCTTGGTATTCCACATCAACTTCTTTTGCTCTGGTAATTTTTAATCCTAGAAAAGGAAAGGACAAACAACCTTCTGTCATATGTGTTTCATCTCTGGTTGCAATAACTTTTGGATTAAAAAATGCCACATATTCTTCTCCGGCACCCATTACAAATACACGATATGGTAATCCACATTGATTTGCCGATAGACCAATACCGTGGTGATGTTTACAGGTATCTACCAAGGCAGAAGCCAATTCATTTGGATTAATTGGTGGATTTTTCCAATCAAATTCAGCCAATACTTCTCTTAATAGAGGATGACTTTCATTTACCAAACGAAGAAAATTCTTTGGTTGGTCTACAACTTTGGATTGTTTTACGGAATCCTCCGTATTATATACAAATATGTCACTTGCACTCATTTTGCCACCTGTGAAAAATTATTTTTCTTTTGAAATTTAATAATAGACCTAAACTTATCAAAAAGTTGGTCTCCCTTGTGAGAGATAACAAAGATGTTGGTATCGGTACCCATCTCATGTATCAATTTTAAAAATTCTTCTGTACCTACACCATCCAAAGATGAATCAAATACCTCATCTAGTATCAATAGGTTTGTATTAGTAGAGTTCTTTAACTTGGCAATCTGTCTCCATGTAAAAAGGAGTGCTAAGTCTATACGCATCTTCTCACCTTCAGAGAAATTGGCATAAGAGAATTCATCACGGTGTCTACTCTTAATTGTTTCTTCAAAGGACTCATTAATATTAAAGTTAACAAAGAAGTCCATAGCAGTTAAGTACTTGTTAATTAACTTATTCATAATTGGTAAATACTGACGAATAATCTTTGTTTTAATACCAGTATCTTTTAATAGTGAACTGGCAAATTCATAATATTGTTTCTCTACTGCCAGTTCTTCTTGTTTGGTTACCAACTCAAACAGTTGTGTTTTCAAATCCAAAAGCTTGGTGTTTTCTTCTTCCAAATTATCTTTACGATTGGATAATTCAGTAATCTCTTTTTGTAACTTACCAACATATTCATTAACAGCAGATATGGTAGAGTTGTGTTTTACAATCTCATTATTATGACCACCAATATGTCTGATAATATCTTGTATCTGTTCTATACGTTGATTGGTTTGAGAAATCTGAGTTGCAATTTCTTTAAGTCCTTGACGTTGTGTATCAACCTTGGTCCTACTCTCAGTCACTTGTGTATCTTTAAACTCACCAACAATGGTTTGTTTACAAGTAGGACAGTTATCATGTTCTTCATAAAAGGCAATATCTTTTTCATTCTTTTTGATATTGGTTTCAATCTTGGATTCTAATTGTAATAGTTTCTTACTCTTAGTTTCCATGGACATTTTGTCTTGAATCTTCTTCTGAAGAATATCAATATGTTTCTGTATCAGTACAATATCTTTAGATAGTTTATCAATTTGTTTTTGACTGTTGGTAATCTCAACATTCTTTTTAACTATTTCTTCGTCATTACGGTTCTTATGGTCTTCAATATTTTGTTTCAGGAAACCAATCTTCTCTGAAGTTAGGTTCATTTCATACTTGTACTTTAAAGAATTATCTTTTATAGTTGTCATTCTCTCTTTTACCACGGCATTCATAGAAGAAAAGATTTGAATGTCTAACAGGTCTTCAATGATTGCTCTACGGTCGGCAGGAGACAATTGCATGAATGGTACAAAAGAAGCTGAACCAAGGATGACTACTTGCGTGAAAGACTTATAATTTAATTTGAGAATAAACTTCTCTAGGTGTTCTTGATAGTCTTTTGCTTTAGCATCCTGGTCAACCAATTTATCATTACAATATACTTCAAAAGTATTGGGTTTAATACCACGAATTACCTTGTATTGTTTTTTTCCAATAGCAAATTCAATCTCAATTACAGTCTCCTTACTGTTAATTGAATTTACAAGTTGTGGTTTGTTAATTTTACGAAATGGTTTACCAAAGAGACCAAAACACAAGGCGTCCAGAATTGTGGATTTACCCGCACCATTGTTACCAATGATTAATGTGTTTGGTGACCTTTGTAAATTAATTTCTGTAAATACATTGCCGGTACTTAAAAAATTCTTCCAACGGACTTTCTGAAATATAATCATGCCTGTTCTAAGTTCAATGCCTCAATGTAAAGTTCTTTCAGAACCGATTTGAGTTTATCATTATCAATATGTTCTTCTTTGATACCATCAACAAATTTATTAATGATTGATACAGTATCTTCTGCTTGATTAACTATATCATCATCTAGACCTTCTGTCAAGTCTATTATGTCTTCAGCAATGGTAATATCGACTGGATTGACATTATAAAGGTTTGCCATAAACCTGTCAAATAGATAGGGATTGGTTTTATTCAATACCACAACCTTCACATAGGTACCGGTAAACTTACCGAGGTCTTTACTGGTAATCTCACTTATGGTATTTTCTTTATCATCATAATACACTTTGTGAAACATCACATTGGTATTAGGTATGAATTCTAATTCTTGTGTACTTAAATCAAATAGGTGAAATCCTCTTTGGTCATCATAATCTTGCCATGTCAATTCATATGGATTACCCAAATAGTAAATATTGTCTGAATGACTACGGTGATGGTAATGTCCAGAAAAGACCTTATCAAATTTATTAAATATATTGCGGTCATATCCTTCATAATTTGGTATACCACGATTCATAGAAAATCCAGCAATCTCTAAATGCCCCATACAAAGTGTGGCTGGAGTATTTTTTAATTCTTCCATAGACTGTTCATAATTTTCGGTACAAATCCATGGTATCATACACACATCATGTTTCACCTCACCATAATTTAAATGTATGGTCTGTGGAGAATCAATGATGTTAATGTTTTCATATTCACCCAATAACAAATCTACCGAGTTAACATCATTAGTATTTTTAAAGTATGTGTCGTGGTTACCAGCCAACATATGAACTTCAATATTCATTTCTGCCAAAGTATTAAAGAACATTTCTTTGGTACGTTTCAACGTAAAGAAGTTAACATACTTTCTACGGTCAAAGGTATCACCAAGAATTAATAGTGTTTTAATTTCTTCCTTTTCTAAGGTAGGAAAGAATATCTCTTTATAAAACTTCTCGTAATAATCTAAGAAATGTGTTGAGTCATTTCTAGCACCGAAATGTTGGTCAGTTATAATTGCTACTTTCATGTCCTATTATCTTTTTTTGCAACATCTTTATTAATGTATTGTATCTGTATTACTAAATTTTTTTGTTCATTAGCAAATGTGGTTGCTTCTAATAAGGTATTAAAATGTTTGGTATCTAAACCATACCCATTATCTTTTATGTAATAAACTCTATACATTATATCACTCTCCTAAGAACTTTTCAATACCCTTAGGCTTCTTTACCTCTTTCTTTGCCTTTTTAGCTTCTTCATAGTTTTCAATAAACTCTGAAATATTCTCATAAAGTTCAAATTGCCTTGTGGTACCGTCTTCAAACTCTAACATTTCAAACTCATCAAGTATACCCATTTGTTCCGTGGCTTTGTACTTCACATATAGTTGTTTCTTTTCCTTCTGTATTCTACGTAGAAAGGCATAGTAAATGATTTGAGTGAAGTAGGCAAATGGATTCTTTGATTTGGCAGGGTCAAAGTTATCAAAGTACATTAGACAATTCTCAATACCATCACTCATCATCTCATCACGATAGGTATAGTTGATAAAATTTGGCTTATGTGATAGACCTTCGGCAATCTTCATAAAGCACTCACCAATGTAGTTTGGAATAGGTGGGTCTGGAAGTTTATCCGTCTTACACCTCTTCTGTTCTGCCTTATAATCCATAAGAGCTTGAAGAAAGTCTGGGTTGTTAATATAATGTTTTTGTTTTTTAATCGTTGTTGTCATGTTTACCACATAATGTTATTGACATTCGCTTGACAAGTGTGTACAGTCGAGTATGTCCTGCTTTGAAAGTGTTAATGTAAAGTATCTCCATTACCAGGAAGATCCTCAAATTCATTAATCATTTGAGTAATTTCCTCCTCGGACATTTTAGTTACTTCGTTCTTTGCCTTAATGAGTCCTTTGATTCTAGATACCGTATTGATATAATACTCACAGAACTCCTCATCTGGATCCAAAATAGAAAGAACATCTTTAGTGAATATTTCCACAGAGTTTCTTTTTACTAGTTGGACAGGCAACCAATGATTCATAATTAAACCCGTATCTTTGCTACGATAATCAATTTGGAATTCCATGGGTTCTTCCAATGTGATACGATCAAAACTAGTTGCCGATACATTGGCTATTAAGTCTGTACCATTTTGTAGTTTAATTATTTGTGTTTTATACTCAAGCATTTTTTAATCCTATCTTGTATATTTTAAAAGGGAACTGCTCATCATTATATATCTTTGTTCGTTCAACAAAATGCCGGAGTGTATAATTCATATGTTTCTTATATCTCAAATCATCTGCTATGTCATAAAGCGTTGCCATATCTTTGCCTTCATTTTGTCGTAAACCTCTTCCAATCGACTGCAAAGTTCGTATTGTTGATTTAGTCGGCATTGCAAATATAATGTTATGCAAATTCCTAATGTTAATTCCAGTAGAAAAAGTCCCAAAACTAGCCACGACAATAGCATCATTCTCAATCTCCATAATTTTACGAATGTTTTCTCTGTCCGTGGTTTCAGTACCACCATATACAAAGAATACTTTTCTATCACCAATCTTCTCAGTGTTTCTAATCATATCATACAGTATTCTACCGTGTTTGTCAACCATTTGGAATAATACTAATGTATTTTTACCTAAGGAAACTGCAAGATTCTTAATGAATTTATTTCTAGTTTCATGTGAAATCAAGTATTCTATTTCTTCTTGGTAAGTCTTATCTTTGGCATACAAACATTCTTCATCTGAGTGCTTGAGTACCAGACATTTAATTTCAAAGTTAGATAGTTGGTTGTTATCAATTAGTTCTTTTGTTGTTGTTACTTTCTTAACAGGACCAAAAAGACCTTCTAACACCAACTTATGAGTTTTGGTACCATCAAGTGTACCTGTTAGACCAATACGATATTTGGCATTGACACAAGAAGTAAGTATTGTAGTAAGTGATTGTGCTTTGAATAGGTGTGCTTCGTCACCTATAATATAATCGAACTGTTCAAAGTATTCTTTAGGCAACTTGTACAAAGATTGCCATGTGGAAATTGTAAGCGGTCGGCTTGACACCTTATCTTTTCCTTGATATATTCTATGCACCAAATGTTCAACAGAATCATTGTTATAATCGGCAAAGTCTGAATACAATTGTTCCACTAAAGAAGTTGTTGGAACAATAACTAGACCTTTAAGATTTTGATATTTGTGTAATTGTTGGAAAATTAAATAGATAATGAGTGATTTACCAGATGCAGTAGGAGATAATAACATTGCTCTACGTCTTTGCATGGCATGAACAAACGCAGCAATCTGATGTTCTCTTACCTCAATAGGTTCACCACGTGCGTGTATATTTAATTCTTCAATAAACTTTTTGGCGTGGTATAAAGAGAATTCGTCTTCGGTATCTAAATTGTTCTCATATTCATATGTGTAATCTCTTTCTTCACAAAACTGTTCCACATAATTTAATAGACCACGATACAAAGTAAAACTTTGAAGATTGAAAAGTCTTATCTTTCCATCCCAAATTCGATTACGATAAGCAGGAACAAATTGGTAACCAGGAACATAGAATTCAAAAAACTGGGAAAGTTCTTGTGATATATGCCGTTCACATTTTATCTTAACATATACTTCATTCACTTTTGTTATTACTACGTGTTCTTTATTGTCCACCAATGAATTTTTCCCATGATATAAAATCACGGAGTTGCCACGTTCTCTGTTTCAATTCATTCATAATTGATTCTATAACAGATACCGTTTCTTCGTGATATACTTTCTTCTCCAATAACTTGATTAAATCAGCATCGGCTTCCAAATAAGTATTTATGTCTGACTTTAAAGTGAACTGGAAGGGTTCCCATCCATACTCAGCCAGTTCTTCCCTTGACAGTTTACCTGTATAGTATTCCCATTTGACTTTACGCATACGTAGATAATCAAAGTGTGCCTTTTTTGAGGCAATCTTATGCTTAGTGAGAATAGCGAGGTATTTGTTGTGTAGTGTGGGAATCTTTATCAGTTCTTTTCCAGGTTCTGTCTGGTCAATAACTGTATCACGTTCCCAATTCTTCAATACTTGTTCTAGGTTTTCCATAATATAAAAGGTAACATTAAAAATACATTATAACACAACTAATGTTATCGTGTCAAGCCAACGTTAAATAGGTTCAAAATTGTGGTAATCAAATACAAAAGTGGCAGTACCATACACAATATCATCAGCACTCATTTTGGTATCAAATTGAATATCCGATAATGATATTGGAAAGACATTAAAAAATCTAACTCGTAACACAGGGTTGTTTAAATTGTTTAGTACTGTAAGTGTTGCATCAGAATAACCTTTTGGTCCATTTCCTGATTTATACTGGTTCTGAGCATTACTTAACCTTTTACGTTCTTCGAAGCCTTCTGGAGATGCGATGGAACGAAACCAATTATGTATCTGTTGCCAGCTATCTAACGCCTCGTCAACCGCAAAATCTATATTCAATTGGTTGTATGTAATCTTATTACCTGGTGCATATATGTCCAACATAGGAGTATTGATTGGGGCCTGTCCTATACTAACCCCTGGTATGTTTACTGACTGGCAAAAGTATTGCGTGGAACCAATCCTATCAAATGTGAGTAGGTATTTGGTTGCCTGTAAGTAATTTGGATTTTGTGGTATTCTGGTAATTGCTGTCATATGATTATTTAGGTCATAAGTTTAACACAAGTCCAACCTTTGTTTTGTTTAATGATACCTTTAGAGACTTTAACCATATTACCTTGGTCTATTCCGTTTTCTTTACAGAATTTTTGTAAATTTTTTATTTTCTGAGATTCTCCTTTAGGATTTGTTACAATCCATTCAGCAGATAATTTTTCAGCTACTGTTCTCTTTTGACTTTCTGGTTGCTTAAAACCTATTCTACTGAGTCTAAGTTTTTCTGCATCATATTTGCCTTGTTTCCATCTTTCTTTTTGTATTTCACTAAGGTTTTTTTTCGTTTCTTCCATGTGTGGTAGTCCTATACCCCATTTTCTTAATGAAGGGTTATGTTCATTTATATCAAATTTCATTGTTTTCAAAGATTCAAAAATATCCATTAAAGAACTCCATGTAATTGGTTATAAAAAGAAAGGGACCGAAGTCCCTTTCCAAATGTCCTTCTTAACGAGGACTTCAAAAATCACATTAAATTTTTGACACCGAACAAACGATAGTACACGTTTCTACGAGCTTGTAACTTGCCATCATTTGCAAATGCATCATAAGCACCGTTAGAGAATGGATTTGCAACCATGCCGTAACGAGTCTTGAAACCAATCTTTGGTTGGAATGTATACTGGTCAACAGCACGAACCATTTGCAACGGCACGTATGGACAGTAGAACAAACCGGCATCATAAGGAGAAGAACCCTTATAACCGATTGTCACCAATTCTTGGTTAGATGTATAACCACCGAAGTATGGGTCGATATAGACCTTGATACGACCGTGTAACATACCAGCAAATGTGTTGCCTGTATCGTCAACTTGGAGATCAGCAGACAAAGCAGGAGTGTATTGTAACACGCCGGCCATAGCCATAGCAGATGCAACGTCTGAAGAAACAATCAGAACGTTACCTTTACCTCTACGAGTTTGTTTTGCAATGACGTTAGCATCACGTTCAATTTGGAAAATCAAACCTTTGAAACGCTCAACTGACCAACGGCCGTTAGAGTCTGTGTCAAGGTCGAAGAAACCAGCAGTAGTAGTACCATACTGAGCACCTGCAACGGCACAAGTATAGATAGTACGAATAACTTCACGGTTGATTTCAGCCAAGATTTCTGTTGACAGAATGTTTGACAATTCTGTTTCAGCATCCAAACCATGTATTGCCTTCAAGTCTTGAGCGAGTTCAAGTGAGTACTCGGCCTTCAGAGCACGTGACTGAGCAGTAACAGTAACTTTCTCGATAGAGAAGGCCATTTGTTGGAATGCTGCAGGACCGTTATCTTGTGTACCCAAAATCTCAGCGTTAGCTGTTGGCATACCAATACCAGAGGTAGTTGTATTACCTGTTGGGTTTTGGAATTGACCAGAAACGTCAGATGCACGTGTACCTTGGAATCCGTAAGGATTGTTCTCAGAGAATGAACCAGAGAAGGCAGTATTAGCTTCGTTATAGAAAGCTTCTGTGCCTGTTTGTGTAGCGTAACGAGCACGCATTGCGAAAATCAATCCTGTAGGACCAGTCATTGGCTGAACGCCAGCAACGTCATAAGCGATTAGATTTGGCAAAGCACGGCGAACCAAGCTAATCAAGATTGGGTCAAAATTGCTTACGCCAGCGCCGGTGATGTTAGCAGGAGTTGAACCGCCTGTAGCTGCTTCGTTCAAGGCCATACGGTCTTGAGCCATAGCTTGTTGTTGATTTTCCAAAACAAGTGCTGTAACTGAGCGCTTGTATGGATCTTTAATGGCTTCGAGTTCTGGATGATTCAGAACTGGATCCCATTTTTTTTGTAGTTCTTCGGTCAAATACATTGTAATTATCCTTTTTATGTATTATCGACTAATTACTTAGCCAGAGTTTGTGAAATTGCTTTTGTATAAATTTCCATTGATGGATCAGAGAATACTTGTTTCTTCTCATCTTCAACTAGAACTTCATCCAAAGCTGAATTGTCTGCAACTTTAACGTCTGCTTTGAAATACGATTCTTTCAAAGTTTCTACCTTAGTTACAAATTCTTCCTCAGTAGTGAATTCCACACCCTCTGCGAGTGATTTTAATTTTTCTACTTGAGTTTGAGTCAGGCCTTCACACGCTGTGTAGATAGCCTCAATTTTTTTCTGTTCGTTAAGTGCCTTGGTTAACTCGACACCACGGGAGATTTGTTCGTTTAATGAACCTTCAAGTTCTTCCACTTTATTGGTCAATTCTTCCACGACATTTACTTTGTCTTCTGGAATATCGATATAGTGTTCTTCGAACAAACCTTTTAGACCAACAATAAAGTCTTCTACGATTTCAGCACGTAGACCTTTTTCGATAGCCAATTGATTTTCTTTCATCCATTCTTCAACCATATAGTTGAGATAGTCATCAACTTTAGCTGCCAGTTCTTCTTTGATTTCTTCAACAGCAGTTTCAAACTGTTCTGTCAAAGCAACTTCGGCTTCAGCAATAACTTCTTCAGCACGAGCAATAACGGCAGCTTCGAAAATGGTAGAAGCTTTTGTTACGAATTCTTCGGAGAGGTTTTCACCACCTAATAGAGCGTCTAAGTCTTCTTTCATTTTTTCTTTCTTTAACATTTTTTTAATCATGGCCTTGTCTTGTGCTGCGTCTTCGTGGCCTTCTTCTTTTTCTTCGGCAACCACTTCTTCATCAGATTCAGTTTCTTCGCCATAAGATTGGAAATTAGCACCTTTGTTCGCTTGCATTGTTTGTTTTGGTTTAGTACCAGGTTTACGGTCACGAATGGTGTCATAAGAATCTTCACCACCTTGAACATCAGGCTGGTCACCATTCTTGTCATTCTGTGGTTGTGCTGCCAACTTCTTCATTGGTTCTGAACCTACAGGAGGTGTAGCACCAGGAGGTGTAGCAGATGTTGTACCTTTTAGGTAATCTGGCAATTCATCTTTTGTTGAATTTGGTGAGGCACCAATTTTACCGGCATCTTTCATACCGTAACCAACAGATGTTGGCAACTTTGATGTACCTGTTTGACCAGAACGCTTTGCAGCGATATTTGAGTCAAATGTTTCTTTAGATCCTTCGCCAATCAGAATTGAACTAGCGGCTTCGGATAAGTTAAATTTTTTCATTTTGAAAAATCTCCTTGATTTATATTGGATATTTATATTTAAAGTTTTTTCAGGAAGTTTTCGAATATATGTAGACTTACTTTTTCGATTTCCTTGCGTGAAACTTGGCGAATTTCTTGCTTTGCTTCTTCGTAATCTTGTTCAGTCCATCTACCATCTACTAACATCCATTCTTTGCCTTCCATAATACCTTGTACAAAAGCACCAGGTGCAGAAGGGTCTGCTACTATATCCGCCGCTGTGGCCAGATAGAAATCGGGCTGAACAACATTAACACCGTTAACGTTCTTTAATGAGCCCATGCCTCTTGAAGACACACCTAACTGAGCACCGCCTTCAATAAGACTCCTGGCGATTGCTCCCATCGGTGTATCTAAAATCTTTGCTTTACCAATCCATTGATTACCATCTTCTCTCAAAGATACAATCATGTGTGATACACGGTCCAAATTAATGGAAGGAGTATCTGGATGTCCCAACTCACCGAATGCACGGTGCTTGTTGATATAACTTTCGGTATAACGGTCTACTTCTTTTCTAAGTGTATTAAACTCATACAAACGACCGTTCTTATTTTTTCTTTCGGCAACGAGAAATGGTCCTTCAATATGAAGAACTTTCTTACCGTCTGAATCTTCGGTAATATAATTTACCGTTTCTGTAATTTCTTTAATGAGTTTCATTTATAATCCCATTGAACTTCTTCTACGTAAGGACATTTTTCTTTTTCTTAGTGCTTGTCCTAGTTTAGCACGCCTCTTAAACTTACTCTTTCTAGCAGCCATCTTACGATTCCTACGTTCAGCAGATGACATACGAATCATTTTTCCGCCACGCATTGTATAACCTGGAACGGCAGATACTTTTGACCGTCTTTGTACCTTACCTTTTCTAATTCTCACACGAACCAATTTGGTTCTTCCCATCTTTTGGATGTTACCTTCTTCAAGGTCAAACATCTCCAAAGCTATCTTAGCCTTTTCTTCGGTTAATCTTTCTTCGATTAACTCATCTAATTTTTCTTCCAATATTTCTCTGGCTTCTACCAGCTTATTGGCCAGAAGTTTAGAAACAAAATCTTTCATTACGGCTTCAGAGCGTAAGCACCATAATTAAATGCTGCTGGGTCAGTCAACTGACCTTTGTCGTAGTAACCATTATTCTTATGTAATTCAATAATAATTGTATATGCGGCATTGGCTGTCGTACCAACAGTTTTAATTGTTACGTTACCTGTAGGACCAATTGCATTGTTTCCAATTGATGGAAACTGGTATTGAGGATTACTATCAAAAATACCTACACCAGTTGCAACGATAGTTTGTGATGTTGTTGTACCTTGCCACTTTAGTTGTAAGTGTCCAACTTCAGCATCTACAGAAGCAAGAACTCTAGAAATAGTAAACGCTGAGTTGGCCAATCCAGCCGGTGTAGTATTACCTGTTTGATAATATTGGCCGTTGGCGTTCAATGCACCAAACAACTTCAATGGCTCAATAATGACCGTTTCATTTTCGTCTGAATCAATAATACCAATACGTTTAATAACGGTTCTAGAATTAGTATCGACTAAGGTTTGTATGCTATTTGCGATTGCCATTTTTAAGTCCTATTTATTAAGTGTTTTCAGCTTCTGTATCTTGCTGTTCTTCTTGCTCACTATTATCTTCTACTTCAGGAGAGATTAAGTTTTGAGCAATTTCTTGTTTCTTAGCATCAATATGTGCTGTTAGTTTATCGTGTATGCTAGCATATAAGGCATTGCGAAATTCAACGCCATTATCTTCTTGTGCGTAATCGATAATTTGTCTATTATATTCTGTCATTTTATTCTCCAATCAAGATATTTATAATATTTGTTTCAGTTTTAACAATGTAGCACCACTAGTTTCTTCTTTAGTTTGCTTTTGTTGTTGTTTTGCCATATTAACTTGGTGATCCTGGTCAACAGGATTCATAGGTTGTGCAGGCACTTGTGATAACATTTGTTGTTGTGCTATATCATTAGTAACACCAACTGGCAATCCAAGTCCTTCTTCTTTCTCTTTGTCAATCTCTTTCTGCATTATGCTGATTTCGTCATCGTTCAAACGTAGAACATTTCTTTGAATCCAAGATTGTGAGAAGTACCGACCTGTGTATGGGTCAACAGATGCCAATAACTGTAAACGGTTCGTCATCAGTTCGGCATCTTTGAGTTCACTAAAGTTATTATCTTTAATGAAGTCGTAGTGAATGAAGTTTTTAAAATCGTCATATTCTTCGTTGGTACAGATACCTTTTAATACACATTGAACTCTAAGTGCTTGTTCAAAAAGGTCTGTAAAACGATTACGTAAACGGTCAACAAACTTGGCAAACTTTAATTCGTCACGGGTAATTTCATTTGTTCTACCAAGAGAGAATCCAGATGTTTCAGGATTCAAACGAGAAACAGGAACGTTGAGTGCCTTATATAATTTCTTTTCAAAGTACTTAACATCTTCCAACTCACCTAAGTTTTGTCCACCTGGAAGTGTGGTAATTTCTGTGCCTTTACCACCTTCTCTACGTGGTAACCAAAAGTCTTCCATCATAGATAAGAACTTACGGTCATCTCTTACTTCACCTGTATTGGCATCATATACCAACTTGTTCTTATACTTGACCATAATATCACGGAGATATTGTTCTGCTTTTAATTTTGGTAAGTTACCAACGTCAATATAGAATATACGTCTTTCAGGTGCTCTAGATATACGATAGATAACTGTAGCATCTTCAATCATTCTCAATTGATTGAGTGGCTTAATTGCCTTATGTATATACGAGAGTACTACAGCACGCCTAGAATCCATAAGACCGGAAACAACAGCAATAATGGAATCGGTAGTAATTCGAACACCAACGGGACCGAAATTAGAAGAAGAACCAGTAGTGACTTTATCATTGAACAAATAGTATTCATTGATTACTTTCATTATCTCTACACCAGTACGCTCATCTTTGGTCTTTTTCATTTCCCGAATCTTGCGTAGTTTTCTTGGGTCTACATAACGGAGTTCTTTAATACCTTCCATAGGTTTAGTTTGGTCTACGATAACATGGTAGTACAATCTACCATCTACATAGTACCTACGGAAAATATCTTGTGCCATATTCTTGTAGTTGAGTAAACGCATTACCGTTTCAAACTCAGCCTTGATGGCATTCTTAATTTTTTCTGGCTGTTTAAGATTATCTAAAACAATTTGAATAATTTTACCGTCATCGTCTTGGCAAATAGCTTCGCCTACGATATCATCAATAGCAGACTCAATTTCTGGTTGCATTGACATTTCACGATATCGAGAGATTAGTTCTACATCATTCTTTGCCGTACCATCTAGGTCAACATATGTACCATAGTAAGCAGCAGACGTAATCGTTAATGCGCCATCTTCATTAGCAGGAGGCGTAAAAGACTGCTGGACTTCAGCAGAATCTTCCTGCTTGTTTCTAGCAATCGTGAAGCCAAATAGAGAAAATTTATTAGCGGCCATATTTTTTAATCCAATTCAAAAAATCATAATAGAGAGGACCAAAGCCCTCTCTGTAAAATAAAGTATATTAAGTTGTTGTGTCTGTTTCCCACCATTGATAAGCAAATGTTACTGCATATTCTTCAATAGTGTCATTTGAACCCCAATCTAAATCGATTGGTGCCAAATCTAATGGGTAAAGTCCAACAAAGTTATAGGTCTTTAACTGGTCACCAGTTTTGCCGTACTGTGTTACTTGAGCATCAACAGTATAACCTGTTGGAGCCTTAGCACCAGCTGCACGGAGATTACCACCATGACTGTTAATTCCGTTCATCCAAGATTCAATTGACCTACGAATTGTGAAATCTTCGTCATTAATAATTTGTAGTGTCCAGTCAGTAAAGGTTCTGTTACCTGCAAATTTCAATTCACGTCCAAAATAATAAAGAGGAACAGTACCAATTGTTGAACCCGGTAGTTGTGCTGACTTAGCCAAAAATGTGGCTTTCTGTCCTGCTGTTACACCATTTGCTGCGATTGTTGGGAAGTTTAAAGTTACTTGAAATAGATTGGGACGAGCACCGTCACCAATCATATTCGCTCTAAATTCTGCTACGTTGAATGCCATTGTTTTCTCCTATATCGTTGTATATTTATTAGAATTGTCCAACGATTGTTGTGAAGTCAACACCAGTTCTTACTGCTACGAAATTCAACTGAATGAAGTTGATTGAACGAGCAGGTTTGATGTAGATATCTCCAACAAACTGATTAGAATCAATGACCTGTTGTGTATTATTTGTGGTATCACAAACAACACGGAAGTCATAGATACCACGGCGACCTTGAATATCTCTGAGGAATGGTGTTACCAAACCAACAAACTGCGCTCTTGTAGTTTCATCGTTAAATTCAAACAACGAATACTTTGAAGCTTGCGCAATTGATTTTTCTAGGATAATAAACAATCTACGAACATTAATACGGTCAAATGCAGATGGTTTAGATTGTAGTGTTTTATCTCCAGCTAATACCGTGCCGTTTCCTGGGAATGTTCCGACTGGATTGATAGCCAAAGAATATAGTGTATCACGTTGAGTCTTGTTTGGATTCCACGCCACTTTAACAACGTTCTTCAAATTGCCACGGTTGAAACCGGCAGGTGAGAACCATGGGTCACGAACTGAGTCTGTGTATACACATAGACCAGCAATGTCGGCGTTCAATGGAATCCAACGATAGACGTTGTTGTATTTGTCAAACATATACTTCCAACCAGAATCAGCAACAGCATAAGATGTTGAACGGTTTAAAGATGTATTCCAACTAGCAATTAATGTAGTTTCTTGGCCAGATTTATTAACAACAGCTGACGATGGTGGTGATACGAAAGCAATACAATCTTTACGAATGAGTGCCACACTATCAATTACATATTGTTGGACAGTAGTTGAAGCGTCACCAGTCATTATCAATGAAATATCAACTTCATCCGGATTTGCAAATAAACCGTAAGCTGTTTGTTTGTCTGCGTCAGTCACAGTCTGGTCTGTTCCACCAGTTAGTGTTACTGTCTGTACACTTGAAAGGCTTGCAAAAGTTGTATTAGCTAGTGGTAGTCCCCAAGTAGCCGATGTTGTACTATACTGTGGAGGATCAATTACGTAAATATACTTAGAATTATTGAAAATATAATTCTTGTAATAATTTGAGTTGCCTAATGAATCTTTAGAATCGGAACCTTTTGACAAGAATGGGAATACTTCCAATACTGTGTTTTTTGTACCGGTAAATAAACCACCAGTATCCATGACAACAATATGAACTTCATCGTTTGCTGAACCAGCTGCAGTAGCTTGAGCTGAAGTTCCTGGAGCACCAGTCACGTAAGAAGCAATACCAACTGAGTTAACATTCCAAGTAGTTGAATATGTGTTAGCATCAACCATGGAAATAGTTAAAGAGTTACCTACAGCACCTGGATAACGAGCAATAAATGGCCCAGCCACGTTAGCATTATTACTAAACAAATATGATGCTTGGAAAGAATCTTCGTTTTGTATTTGTAATACGGATGCTGTATTACCGTCAGCGTTATAAGATGTATTATTTGCTGTTCTAACAACCTGTAAATTGTTACCGTACGCTAAGAAAGAAGCAGCCGTGAAGAAAGACACTGCCGAATTAGAATCTGGTTTACCAAATGTATTTGTTAAAGTGATTTCAGAATCGACTAGAATTCTTTTGTTTACTGGACCCCACATAAAAGGTCCTGCAGTTGCACCAGCGGTAGTTAAAATTGAGGGAACAACTGTTGTTAAGTCAACCTCAGAATAATTTACGCCTGGAGAGATTTGAAATGCCATTTTATTATCTCCTTGAATATGATGTTATATTGGCAATTAAGATACCATAAAGATATTTATGATAGGTCGTATTTAGAGATTTTTCATAGCATCTCTAATTAGTCCAGAATAAATGTCTGAACCGTTGGCTGCTTCCCATATATCACCATCAATAATTTCGAAATCACGTTCAAGTCCAGTTTCGATAATTGGAGCAGGTAAAAGTTCTTCATCTACCTGATTCATATTTTCTAACTGGATTTGTTTACGGATATCATGGTTCACAATGTCTTTGAAATACTTCTGACCTGTAGCCCAAGCAAACATAACAAGACCCATCACCATATCATCATTATGTCCGTCATCTGCCTTGAACGAGGTCTTATCTGCCACGAAAGTTGTTAGCTCTGAAATCGTGTCAAAGTCATTAATAATTAATTTATTATTTTCAACCAATGTTTTTAGGTTGGAACAGCCAATTCTTTTAACGGCAACAGACATTTTGAGACCCATCTGTACACCACGACCAAATCCAGATGATAGTTGTTGTGGTTTCTTATTACCTGTAAATATCTTAAACAGGTTTTCATACTCAAGGTCTTGGTGGATAATGTCTGCCACCGTAGGATTCATATTAATCTCAACAAGAATATAGGCATCGTTGTATTGTCGTGCCGCATTATATATTAATGTTGGAAATAACATTGGTGATATAGAAGAACTCTTATACGTAGCCACCTGTTTGTATGGGGTGGTAGAAATATCTATAACTGAGAAGGCTGAACAGTCTAAGTTACGACCTTCTGAAACGTCAACCCAGATGGCGTATAAGTGGTCCTTGGTCGTTTCATCATCGCCTTTGATAGGATATTCGTATATCTTCAACATATCATGTTCTGCCAACGGTGTCTGATATACTAACTCTTGTAGTTTCTTACCAGAAATCAACGTGTTGGAAGAACCCAAAAACTCGGTTTCAAACTCTTGTCTGAACTGGTATTCAGATGTGTTACGAATTGTTTCTTCTTTCCAAGCCTCATCACGACCTGGAACCATAGACCAATGAACCTCAAATGGTGTATAGTTATTGTTCTTGTTGACTGCATCCGTCCAAATCTTATAGAAAAGATTCATACCATTAGGCGTAGATACAATAATAATCTTTGTTTTCGTACCAGCAGTAATCACAGGATAGACTGAGGTAAAGAATTCTGTGGCAATGTTTCCTGGAACGAAAGCAAACTCATCCAAGAATACAATGTTAAACGAACCAGAACGAGCTGCTGAACCTGATGTAGAAGAAGCAATGATAACAGAACCATTCTCAAGTTCTACACGACCTTTGTTCCATTCAACGACACCTTGCTGTAACCACATTGGAAGATTCTCATAGGCCAACTGGAGTTTACCTAGAATACCACGTGCAGTCTCACCACGGTTGGCAAGAACGGCAATCGATTGTGAATCTTGAAATAGAATAGTCCAAAGAAGAAACGCTACAGTTGTGGTAGTTTTACCAACCTGACGAGGACATTTCATAATTGTAAAACGATTATTATAAAACGTTTTAATCATCTCCTCTTGGAAGTCATACATTTTAAATGGTACAACACCATCATCTAGTGTAATAATCTTAATGTATTTTGCAAAGTAGATTGGGTCTTTAGAACACTTGATGTATTCTTCTACCTGTTCTTCAGTAAATTTAACCTGTACACCTACCCGTTTCAGTAGGGGGTTGTCACGATAGGATTCTTTATTTAACTTAGCCATTCTTATTCTTTAGAAGTTTTGAAAGTTCTGATGTTGAACCTATAAAAATGGCTTTGTCAATGTTGGTACCAGCAGATTCTTTTTTGATACCTTCTAGTTCACGTATTTGTTTCTGTATAGTTAGAAGTTCTTTGTTGGCATCTACCATGTTTTTAAGTAGTGTACCATAAACCTCGAACGCACGAGGATGCTGGCCTGCTTTTGCAATCTCTAAGATTTCTCCCATGGCTTCTTTACCTTGGTCAATAATACCTTGTAGGTTTTCTTTAGATTGTGCATAGGCATCTGTTAAGTCTTGTTGTAACTCTTGTTCTTTCTCATTGTTAACTGCCGGCAAAGTTTCTTTTTTCTTTGTCTCAATAGTTATAGGAGTTGTAGGAGTTACGTCAAAAACTTCTGCAATTGATTTTTCAAAATTATTCATAATAGTATATAGTCTTACCGATTATCCTGTTATTTTAGGAAACTCTGTTATCGTAGTTGTATATGTATAAGGACCATTGGAGTTGGCCGTAGTTGGATTAGGCACAACAATAATCTTAGATAGTTTAACTGGTTGTTGCGATACAACATTATAACCAGTGAAGTTATAGTTGGCGTTTGATATGTAACCCCAAATAGGAAGTGCTGCAGTAAAATTGCCACTGACATTTGTTAGATGTAATGTATTGTTTGTCCATACAGTAACTTTACCTGTTGCTGTTGCTTGGCCAGCAGAATAACCTTGATATACAGTTTCACCAGCTTGATACTTACCTATTCCTGGTGTTGCCATATTAAACACAACAGTATCTTCTGGTGTAATTGTACTTAGAATATTTGTAATAGATGTTTTGATTAGACCAGTTTCTGTTATCTTACCAAATATAAATCCTTTGACTGTAAAGTTCAAAGTCCAAATAATCATACGTGTTTCGGAATCTCTATCACCTTCATAGACAATATCGGATGTAGATGAATTTAAAATAATTGGTATCTCTCTAGTGATTCCCATCTCAGGAATTAAATTCAGTTTGATAGTATAGTCTGGTGTAAAATAAGGAAGAATATGTTCAATGATTTGTGTACCATCTTCTATGTTACGTACATAGATGTATAGGTTGAAATCAAAATTATATGGAACAGGATTATATTGTGCCACTACACCACCAGTTGTTTTGGCAAACTGTTTAAAGTTGGTGTTTTGTTTCCTTGATGCATCGTATGCAAGACCAGACATTTCAAAAGACATTCTTGGTAATGTTGTTTGAATTTTCTTACTCAAGTCTGGATCATCTTCTAAACGTTTTACATACAATTCTTTTGTTGCATATACGATAGGTACAAGAAGTCTTTCGGCCTCAGATAGGTCTGGATTGTATCGAACTAAAGTAATATCTTTAAAGAGATTACCAAATCCAACAACGAGTTTACGTATAATTCTATTGTATGTTGTATCAGACATTATATGGTACCAAAAGGATTAGTCTCTGAGAGGTCGAGAATTGTATTACTTTCGGTCTCCAAAAGTTTATTACTGTATGTTTCATTGAATGCATTGTCTAATAACGGGTCATAAGTAATCAATGTGTGTTGTGCATTACTTGAAGCGCCAATGATAACAACATTATTGGTAAATGTTCCAGCAATGTTACTGACTTTCAATTCGTTGTTTGCCGCAGACCATGTTTGAACCAAAGCGACTGCCGTGGCGTTTGCTTGTGTGGTGTCTGCCGATTGATAAACGATTTCATGTGTCTGATAATTACCAGCATTACCAGCATTTGTATTCAATATAATTTGATAAGCAGAATCATTAACAACATGGTCAATATCTTCATTACCAGTATTGATAAATTCTTGTGAGTACTTAAATTTCTCCAATCTAAGTTCATAGAAGTAAGGTTGTTTTCTACCTAACATATGCATATCTTTGGCTTGTTCTGTAAATGTAATCTCATACAATTCACCAGTACCATTTAAGAAAGGTATATAAACTAAATCACCCTCACGTGGCCGATTGAAAGTATTTTGTGGTACTCTTTGTTGGAATGAACGTCTGGACACCATAACTTTAACAACGTCTTTGATTTCAAGTCCAAACTTGGAGAAAAACTCTTGTTGACCTAGGTAATCTAATGGGTCAGAAGAAAGATACATCTCTAATGGAAAAGCACTCTGAAATTTCTTAACGGGGTCTTCACCATACAATAAGTCACGAGCAATATCATTATCATTAGGAAGATAAAAGGAATCAAATCCCATAATCTTCATAGATTCCACGATGATATCCTCTATTACTCTTTGCTCGGCATTAGAGTTGTAGTTGTTAAAATACACGGATGTGGCGCACATTTATATTATCCTAATATGGTGTTTATGTTTCATCTTAGTTCATTAGGAATTCTAATGGTGCTCCGTATTGGGTTTCCATTTGTTGTTCTAATTTATCGATTTCATCTACCGCTTCTTGGTAAATTTTATCACCATTTAAAGTTACTCCACCTGGCAACTGTAGACCATTAAATTTCTTAATGTTGTTAGCCCAACTTCTTTTGAATAGTGCTGTGGTATACTCTTTAACCCAACGGTCATTCCAAACTCGGCTATATGCTGTGGCATCAATACAGGCATAACATTCGGCAATTACCACAGTACCAGCTGGTGCTTCGGATGCTCCCCAAGCCCAATCAATAAACAACTTTTTCATGTGACGGTTAAAACGAATAGGAACCTCTCCAGAGAACATTAACTCCAGAGAACGTAGGTGCTGTTGAGTCAAGGTATAGTTAACGTATGATGCGGAGGTAAAGTCGTAGAGTTCGTTTAGACGCAGTTGATATCTCAGATCAAACATATTAATAGTTGCCTGTGAATCTTGGACTGGAAATATTCTGGTGACACCAACAATGTCTAATGGTACATTGGCAGAATCAAGTACATTAGATAAATCTAAGTATTTGTTATTGACATCGGTAGAAGTAGTTTTTTTGATATAATATATTTTTTGTAGACCATCAAAATGGTAGTCTTGCCAATACTGAATGGCATCATCGATTCTATCTTCTAATTGGTCATCGTCAACGTTAATTTCGATGACTGGAAAGCCTAATCTTCTAAGGCAATAATCTTTTAAAGTTGCTCTACTTGTTACAGCCGGCATAATAACCTCCTATTATCGGTATATTTATGCTTTACATGGAAAGAAAAAACAGCGACCAAGGCCGCTGTTGATTGTATTTCATCTTATAATTGTTGTGCGGCTACTTGTGCTTGGTATGCGGCTATAACTCCTGCGGTCCATGCAGCGTTACATATTGCCACTACATTGGCTGGTTGACCTGTTAAGTCTTGTGCTGGTGTCAGACTTGTACGATGAAATGTTTGTGCTATCTGCTCACCATCTTTTAGGATGCGTGTTGCTTCCCGATACAAGACTATGCCGTTTTCGGTGACTGTAATTTGGTCAATGATTTTTGTTTCTGTGAGTGCCATGATTTTTCCTTAGTTAAGCAACCTTATAAATGCAAGTGCCACGAATCGCTTTACTAAGCAACGCAGTATTATTTATTGCATTAGTAGTAGTTGTGTCATACAAAGTAAAAGTTGTTGCGCTAGCGTCTATTGGGGCCATTAATCCGGGTGAGTAAGAAGTGTATGAAACATTAAATGCGTTCATACCGTTACCAGTTGTAGATGTAAAAGGCAATCCACCAATTACATTAAGAGCAGAACCTGATGAACCGGGAAATGTTAAAGCAAAAGTAGCAAATACCATATCACCTATTTTTGTATAGTACGCACTAACACCAGTAAATGTTAAACCACTACCACTTGAATCAATAGGTGTCCAAGTCCCTTCCTCGTAATCATCCAATGTGTTTGCGTCAGATGATGCTGATTGGGTTGCGGGGAAAGTAATACCAGAACCGCTTGTAGAAGGCGTAGCACCACCAACACCAATTGTTGATGATGATATAATATTACCAGCATATACATTACCAGAAATACCAGCACCACCAACAACTATTAAAGAACCAGTGGCTGTATTGATGGATGCATTAGACGATACTGCGCCTACAGTTAATTGTCCCTGTATATTGGCTGTTCCATATATGATTGTGTTACTTTTTAGTAATGCCATTTTTTCTTTTAAGATTTATAATGTATTTATAATTAAATTCCAGTTATGTTTAATAATTGACTTCATCAAAATAACCAGAAACACTTAAAACTCCATTGGATGATATTCGTCTAGCTACTGGAATACCATTATATGTTAACGTTGTTATTTCGTCTAAAGTATTGGCAACTTGATAACCACTAGAATCATTTCCTAAACCTAAAGTCACTTCATCAAAATAGGTGGATGTTTTTAAAACTCCATTTTTAGTAATTTTAACACCACCTCTTATACGTTCTGCCGCCAATAAAGCAAGAATTGCAGCAAAATTCCACCCAATATTGTTGCCAAGATTGATTGAGTTTGTGCCTGCGTACCAAGCAGCACCGCCTGTGGCATTTGAATAACTAATAGATAAATAGTCTGCGTTCACAGTACCACTTGATTTAGATAAAGTGTGAGTAGAAGCGGTATTTGAACTGACTGTAATTAAATTACCAGCAGTTCCTAAAAGATTAAAATTATTAAATGTGTTTGTTGTTCCAGCTTCAAAAAATACATTTGCTGGTTGAACTGTGTTTGTAATATTATTAAAAGTGTTATTACCAGAAATAATCAAATTAGCTGTACCACCTTGATTTATAGTACAATTATAAACAGATCCTCCACCAATAAAAGTTTTAGAACCTGTGTTTGCTGTTAATGAGATTGTTCCTGTTCCTGTACCCGCTGTTGTGGTAAATCCTGTTGAATTGGCATTGTTAAATGTTGTTGTGTTATTACTAGTAAGTAATAATGTTCCACCATTAAATGTTATATTTTTTGTATTACTTGTTCCTGTAACAAAATTACTAGCATTAACAGTTAATGTAAATCCATTTAAGTCCAATGTACCGCTGTTTAATGTAATTGGTCTTGTTGCGGCGGTTCCTGCATTTAAATTATCTAATAATCTATAAGTAGCATTTCCAGAAAATGTCAATGGACTAGCAATAATAGTTCCATTAGTTGTTATAGTTTGTGTTCCACTTGTAGCAGCAAAAACTTTTGCTAAGGTGCCACCACCAGTACTCATACCTGGTTTAAGTGTTACATCACCATATATTGTGAGACTTAAACTGTTTGTCCATGAACCTGAAAATGTTCCACTAGTAGTAAAATTTCTACAAGTTCCGGTCAAATTGATTTGATTATTACCTTGTGTGACAATAAAACTTATTGAATTTGCTTCTGTTACACCAGTGCCAGCACTAATTGTTCGTGAGGAACCAGTATTAGCAGTTAAAATAATCCTTGCATTATTATTGCCCGTGACAGTATATGTGCTTGCACCAACAAAAACGCCTCCTCCAGTTTGACTAATGTAAACATTACTTGTACTACCAAATGCTAATGTTCCTTTGTATCCTGTCAAAGTCAAGGTTGAACATAATGCGCTAGATCCAATTGTTATAATTCCAATGCCTGAATTGGCATCTATAAATGCGTTGTCAGCAGAACTAATACTATAATAGTTGGCAAGGCCACCGGTGTTTGCCGCCCAACATCTATTACCATTGGTTGAATTAAATATTCCGGTTCCTGTACCACTATCACCAACCCAATAATAATTAGCCATTATTCATCATCCAAAAATTGTATCTAAACTATTGTTAGCTGCATTATAAACCTGATATACAACACTAATACTTGCTGCATTAGCAAAACCTAAAACGCCGCTAGCACCAATATACACATTACCAGAAACACCAACACCACCTTGTACGATTAAAGCACCAGTACCATTTGATATTGATGGTGTTGAGTTTGCAACTATTAACTGATTTGTAATTGTACCACCAGAGAACCCACCAGTCGTAGCAAATGTTATTGTTACTTGTACCTACTGTGGTAATTTTGTCATACCAGAACCAGCAACAAGAGTTAATGGTGAATTAGCAATATTAGCAATAGCATCTGGTTGACCAGAAATAATAACTCTGGAGAACGCTGTGGTTGGCGCAACAGTGATTGCGGTGTTGGTTATGGATGTGATACGACCATTAGCAGCTAGTGTTACAACAGGAACAAATGTTGAATTACCGTATACTCCAGCGGATGCTGTTAGTGTTGTATAGTCTGTGTTCGCCAAAGTTTGCACAGAAATAATGTTAGCATTCTGAGCATTGTTGACCGCTTGCAAGTATACTGTATTAGCGTTGGCTGTATTAAGACCACCTTGTAAATATACGGTGTTAGCTACAGAGGAACCGGCGGTTGTCTGAACGGTACCATCAGCAAAGGTAATACCATTACCTGTACCTGTAATGTATACGTTGCTTGAATATAAATTGCCTGTAATGTTTGTGGAACCTACAACAGTTAAAACATTACCATTAATACCTACAGCACTTGAAATTGAGAATAAATTACCTGAGTTACCACTAAACATTAATGTGCCATCGTTGGCAGTCAATGCTGTCATAGTAATTGTTTGAGCGTTTACTGAACTGTTGGCGGCTAGAAAACGAATATTAGGCGCAGCAGATTGGCCAACATTGGGTGTTATAATTATGTTTTTATCTAAATCTGCCATTTTTTACTCTTAATGTTTTATGTATATCTATTTATTTATTCTAAACTGTCGGCCATATCTTCTGTTTTTTGTTCCATAAAAGAAGCATTTCCAAATTTTAATTTTTCCAAATGTTCTTTTGAAGATGTTATACCACTCCAATCAAGCCCCACACTATGTGGTTCTATGCCATTTAACCAATGTTGAACAGAAAAATACATAACACCTTCTGGTCCAACTATACCTCCGTGCCGGTCATTGTGATTGACCCTGATTCTTTGACCTCGGTAAGGTGATGTGCCATCTTTATTAACATCAGTCTGATATGTCTCAGGAGTTAACCATTCACCATGGCGTGAAAATCTAATTTGGCCACCAAGCAGTACTTGATATGAGTCTATGTTTGGATGAGTGTGCTCAGGAATAATCCAAGGTCCAGCAATCATCAGAAGTTCAACTTGAAATTGCCCCTTTCTATACCACACACCGGACATTACATTGCCACCTTTGCCATCATGGCCTAAGGTGGTAACAGCCTGCATAACAGGTACTTTACCTAAATTAGGTCCTTGAGAAATAAACCAAAGTAAAAATTCATCAAGTTCATCCATATGCTGCTGACAGGGGACGTTTTATAATAAAGTGTTCGTAACCATCACCAAGAACAACATCTTCATATTCTTCAAATCCAAACAACTGTGCAAACTTTTTAAGGTCAGCAACACTTTGTGAATCGTTGGCCAAATACTCAGCGTTGGTTGTAGATGAGTATGCATAAATGTCTGTGCCAATTTCTTTGTGGAAAATATTGATATCATTGATGTATGCTCGTTTGACAGATGGTGTCCACTCGTTAACAGTCACGTGAACAAATAGAATATTGTTTGCTTGTTCTAATTGAATGTGATAGTCATCAGTTTTAAGTAGTGTAACAAACTTTTTATTAGCAAGTTCATATTTTTCAACAGTTGGACGTATCAATTCATAGTCTTGTGCAAAACCATAAGTTTCAAACAGGTACTTGTTTGTGGGAATCCAAGTAGATAAAATTTCAGACCATCTGTATTGATATTGATTATCTGGTTTTGGATTTGATGATTCCCAACGACAAGTATCTTCGTTCAGTGTCCAACTTGGGAATGGTTGCGGTGGAATAAAAGCATCACGTGATTCATCATAGGTGTAACCTATACCAGCAAAGTTTTTACGAATTCTACCATTGTAGCTGGTTTGTTTCCAACGACCACCTGCAAACTTATGACACCATTGTTCACCATTTTGTTCGTGCTCGTCTGCTACCACAATCACTTGTAGTACCACGTTGTTGTCATCTAATTTTGCAAAGTGTGCCATATTATGGATATGCGTATTTAATTATTACTACTCCTGATCCGCCAGTGCCAAGGCCGTTGTATCCACCACCACCACCAGTATTAGGTAACGCATCATATAATTGGCTGTAGTCGTTGGTGTTGGAGTATGTTCCTCCACCGCCACCTAGACTTGCTCGTCCAGCGTAATCGTTACTCTGACCACTGCCTCCACCACCCATTGCATACTGTATTGTCCAATCACTGAATGATCCGGTAAAATATGACACTAGTCTGCAGGTTAATGTTGTTCCTGAATAAGCATTTACTTTCCCCCACATGTATTTTGTTGGATCAGAAGTACGGTATATGTATATGGCTTGATTTGCTTGATACCACAATCCTGAAGCCACGGTAAAATTTATTGTAGTTGCGCTACCGTTGGCGGCTACTTGCCACCCAGTGGTTATCGATAAGCTACTAGAACTGGTAGTTGTTAGGATTGCGGTAGGCAACCCAGGACCACCGCCAGTGTAGGCCACACCCAAGCCTCCAGCTCCTCCTCCATGCCCGCCGGTGTAACTGCCGAATTTTCCCTCAGCAGCTAATCCATCGTAACCTTGTCGTGCTTGACTCAAATACGGTGATCCAGGATAAACACCATAGCCGCCAGCGCCAATGCCGCCAACTTCATCAGTTCCACCACCACCACCTGATCCACCATTTTGACCATTGCTTGCAACATCACCGCCAGCTCCACCGCCAATAGATGTGACCGAAATTGCACCGCCTATTAAGCTGGAATTGTCACCATTACTAGCTTGTGGGCCACCAGCACCAACTGTGACCGCATAGTTAGTTGACGATACCGCTGTAACTCCTGCCGCAGTTAAATAACCGCCAGCGCCACCGCCAGATTCGCCATTGCCACAGCCGCCACCCCCAGCCACAACCACATATTCTATTGTGCGTCCCGACGGCCAACTGGCAGTTGTGGCAAATGTATCACTAGAATTGAATATGTGAACTTTGTATCCAGTGATGTCGACTACAGTACCGCCTGTAGCAAGAGCACCACCTCCGCCACCTCCAGATGATGCTACTGGTAACGCACCAACTATTATTAGTCTGTTTATTGTTACATTACCACCATGAATAATTATAGGCATAACTAATCTTCCACTATAAGTTTACCTGTGTCAGCTCTTTCGGCATAAACAGTATAATAACAATTAATATCTTTACTAAAAATACCATCATTGGAAATGTACACACAATTATCCTTTACTTCTTTTACATATAATTTTTGATAATTTCCAAAGGGTGTTAGTGTAACTGTAATAGAATTTGGGTCAACCAACTTAGTCCAATAATTAGGTAATTCAATGACATTTGATTTCTCCAATATACCACGAACATATACACCAAATTCTGGACCTTCTAATGAACCATATCGAAGGCTCTTACCTTCTTTGGTTGGGTGGGGAATATTAAATGACTTGGTTGTAGCGTTTAGAGCACCAGAGATGCCAACACCACCAGAAACAACCAATGTACCAGTAGTTGTGTTGCTACTAGCAACACCACCATAGATGAATAACGAATTATTTGATGAGAAGAATAATAAGTTTGCTGTGTTACTTAAATAACCAGTAGAGTTGGCTATGATGACAGAGTTAGCTAAGTATCCGGAAGCAGATACACCACCGCCACCACCAGTTGATGTAATAGTAATTGAGTTGGCTACACCATTTGTTGATAATGTTATACCAGAACCAGCAACAAGCGTTAATGGTGAATTGGCAATATTAGCAATAGCATCTGGTTGACCAGAAATAATAACTCTGGAGAATGCTGTAGTTGGTCCACCAACGCCAGAAGCAGCAATCGCTGTATTAGTAACAGAAGTTATACGACCATTGGCTGATAGTGTAATTACTGGAACAAATGTTGAGTTACCGTACACACCTGCTGTTGTAGATAATGTAGTAAAATCCGTATTGGCCAAAGCCTGTACTGCAACTATGTTGGCGTTCTGACTATTATCAACACCTTGAATGATTGTTATAGCCGTATTACTATAATCTAACCTTACGTTTTGGCTGGCATTTGTACCTTCAATAATAGTCATTCTAGCATTTTGGCCAACGTCTACACCTTGAACTATGGTGATAGCAGTATTGCTATAATCCAATCTTACGTTTTGGCTTACATCAGTACCTTCTATGATAGCCATCCTAGCGTTTTGGCTAATATCTGTACCTTCAATTATGGTCATCCTAGAATTCTGACTAATATCGGTACCCTGAATTATGGCAATATTAGCATTGGCTGAATTTAATCCAGATTGTAACAAAGCAATATTAGCATTTTGACTAACATCAACACCTTGTATAATTGTGATGGCTGTATTACTATAATCTATTCTTACATTTTGGTTAGAGTTTACGCCTTCAATAATTGTCATTCTAGAATTTTGACCAGAGTCCACACCTTCTATAATGGTCATCCTAGAATTTTGACCAATATCTGTACCTTGAATAATTGTTATAAGACTATTACTATAATCTAACCTAACATTTTGACTAACATCCGTACCTTCAATTACAGTAAGCCTAGTATTTTGGCTAGTGTCTACTCCAATGGTTACGTTAGCTTGAGCATATGCTGCATTTGCATAAACACCTAAATCTATACCATTAACTACTGCTGTCGTAGCAACTAAATTGCCTTTTACATAGTTAGCATTTAAATTTGCTGTTCTAAATGATGGATCTGTAAGGATAACATTATTATTGGAATCTAATTCAGGAGTATATCCTTGGAATATATAAAATTCTTTTGTTCCAGAATCTCTGAACAGTCCAGCATGAGCATTGGTACCGTCATTATAATGTCCAGCAAAACCAATATCTCTGGTGTCACTAACATAGTTACCAATACCTAAAATAATTAATGGGTCAGCAACAGCTAATTGCTGTACATTCTGTGTGTTAATATTGCCGGTAATAATTAAATTACCAGCAACAATCAAATCTTGACTAATAGTTACATTACCAGAAACAGTTTGATTTGGTGCACCAGTCAGAGATAATTTGTTTGATATATTAGTATTTTGTGTAACATCTACACCTTCAATGATAGTCATCCTAGCATTTTGGCTAGAATCAGTACCTTGAATAATTGTTATAAGACTATTACTATAATCTAACCTAACATTTTGACTAGCGTCCACGCTTTCTATGATGGCCATTCTAGCGTTCTGGCTAGTATCCGTACTTTCAATGATAGTCATCCTAGCATTTTGACCAACATCGGTACCTTGTATAATCGCAATGTTAGCATTGGCTGAATTTAGACCAGTTTGTAACAGAGCTATATTAGCATTTTGACTTGTATCAACACCTTGAATAATAGTAATTGCGGTGTTACTGTAATCCAGTCTTACGTTCTGACTAACATCCGTGTTCTCGATGATAGTCATTCTAGCGTTCTGGCTAGTGTCAACACCTTGGATTATAACAACATTGGCATTAGAAGAATTTAGAGCACCTTGTAAATATACTGTATTGGCCCGAGCATTTGCGTCAGTAGCCGCACCATTAGCTGCTGTTATTTGAACTGTACCATCTTGGAAGGTAATTGAACCACCAGAACCATTGTTCAAAAGGAGACTCACAACTGATAATGTATTATTAGAATTAAAGAACTGTAAATTACTTGTATTTGACAGATAACCAGTACCATTAGCAAATATAACTGCATTAGCTAGGTAACCCGATGAAGAACCTCCACCACCCGTAACAGTAATAGCAGTATTAGTTATGGATGTTATACGACCATTAGCAGCCAATGTTACAACTGGAACAAATGTTGAATTGCCATATACTCCGGCAGTAGCAGTTAATGTTGTAAAATCTGTATTAGCTAATGTCTGTAAAGAAATTATATTAGCATTTTGGCTAACATCTACACCTTGTATAATAGTAATAGCTGTGTTACTGTAATCCAATCTCACATTTTGGCTTACATCAGTACCTTCAATTATGGTCATTCTAGCATTCTGACCAGAGTCCACACCTTGTATAATAGTAATAGCTGTATTGCTATAATCTATTCTTACGTTTTGGCTAACGTTTACACCATCACTTACAGTCATCCTAGCATTTTGGCCAGAATCTACACCTTGAATAATGGTAATGGCGGTGTTACTATAATCTAATCTAACGTTTTGGCTAGTATCGGTACCTTCTATGATGGTCATTCTAGCGTTCTGACCAGAGTCCACACCTTGTATAATAGTAATAGCTGTATTGCTATAATCCAGTCTCACATTTTGGCTAACGTTTATATCATCACTTACAGTCATTCTAGCGTTCTGGCTAGTGTCTGTACCTTCAATTATGGTCATTCTAGCATTTTGGCTTGAATCCACACCCTGAATTATGGCGATATTAGCATTAGCTGAATTTAATCCAGATTGTAATAGAGCAATATTGGCGTTCTGACTTAAATCAACACCTTGAATAATGGTAATGGCGGTGTTACTATAATCTATTCTTACGTTTTGGCTTACATCAGTACCTTCAATTACAGTTAATCTAGTATTCTGAGTAACGTCCACACCTTGAATAATAGTAATGAAACTATTTTGTGTTGCAATTGAAACGTTCTGACTTGCATCAGTACCTTCTATCACAGTCATTCGTGTATTCTGTGCTGTATCGGTACCTTCTATAATAGTCATGCGAGCATTCTGGCTCACATCAGTACCTTCGATTACAGTTAATCTGGTGTTTTGGCCAACATCCACACCTTGTATAATCGTGATAGCTGTATTACTATAATCTAATCTTACGTTTTGGCTGGCGTTTGTACCTTCTATGATGGTCATTCTAGAATTTTGGCCAACATCGGTACCTTCAATAATGGTCATCCTAGAGTTCTGACCAACATCCGTACCTTGAATAATTGTTATGAGACTATTACTATAATCTAATCTTGTATTTTGGCTTACATCTGTAGCTTCAATAACGGTTAATCTAGTGTTCTGTGTTGTATCAACTCCGACCGTTACATTGGCTTGAGCATATGATGCTTGAGTATAAGTACTTAAATCAATACCATTAACTACCGCTGTCGTAGCAATTAAGTTACCTTTTACATA
>Ga0209596_1000247_pt1 | contig 50387 bp, 41 predicted proteins | sample M_130807_MF_Meta_FD_187314 | JGI IMG/M metagenome (GOLD analysis project Ga0209596, IMG submission 187314) | Freshwater microbial communities from Lake Montjoie, Canada to study carbon cycling - M_130807_MF_MetaG (SPAdes) (version 2) | ecosystem: Environmental > Aquatic > Freshwater > Lake...
GAAAAACGAATTACCTGGCGTGTATATCCATATTCATTATCATACCAGACATACAACACAATATTCTTTTTATCAGGGCCAACAATAGTAGCCTGACTATCAAATACAGATGGGCAAGGATTTCCAATCACATCCGTAGAAACTAATTCATTTGAATTCATGTATTGAATTTGTTCAACCAATCCACCATTTAAAGCAGCATCCTTTAGAATTTCATTGACTTCTTCCTTTGTTACTTCTTTATCAATGGTCATGCTCAATATAGCTAAAGAAACATTTGGTGTAGGGACACGTACAGAATTCGCAGTGAATTTTCCCGACAATTGAGGTAATACTTTTTTTAAGGCACTCTCTGCACCCGTCTCTGTAATAACCATATTCAATGCTGCAGAGCGCCCTCTGCGATATTTTTTATGGTAGTTGTCCAATAAATTTTGGTCGTTGGTGTAGGAGTGAACCGTTTCAATATGCCCACGTACAATTCCAAGTTTAGTATGTACAACCTGTAAAACGGGCATAATTGCATTTGTTGTACAAGAGGCAGCGGAAAGAATATCGTCTGTTTTTAGATCGATCGTGTGATGATTCACTCCATGAACAACGTTTGGAATGTCTTTCGCAGGTGCTGTTAATAATACTTTTGTAATTCCTTTTGCTTTTAAATGTCTACTCAATTCAGCTTTGTCTCTAAAAACGCCGGTGTTGTCTATTAACAAGGCATTGTTGATACCGTATTTTGTATAATCAACATCCTCCGGATTTTTTGCATCGATCATATAAACAGTATGACCGTTAATGATCAATGCTTTTTTCTCTAGATCTTCGATGATAGTGCCAGGGAAAACACCATGTACAGAATCGGTGCGTAATAAGTCGGCACGCTTTATTATTTCTTCATTGCTGCTTCCACGAGTTACAATTGCTTTTAAACGTAACTGTTCACCTTTACCTGCTTGTGCAATTAATTCACGAGCAGCTAAACGGCCAATACGTCCAAATCCAAACAATACAACGTCTTTTGGAGTGATGGTGTGTTTTTTACCAACAAGTTCAACTAATTTATTATTTAAGAAGTCTTCGATCGTTTTAAATTGTGTCCCTTCTTGTTGCCATTCAAATGCTAATTTCCCAATATCAATTCGAGAAGGGCAAACATCCATTTTAGAAATTTGTGAGGCAATGGATAATGTTTCTTCGATCGTGATTACTTTCTTTACAATATTTTTAGCATAATGATGCAAATTCATTATTTCGCTGGCACTTCTGTCCACCAATTGATTTCTGAAAAGAATAATTTCAATTGATTTTTCAAACCACATTTTCCCGATTATTCCAATTAAATCAATCGCAGCCTTTTCATGGTTTATCCAATCATTTAATTCCGTTTCATACGAACCGCTAGTGTTTCCTTTTGTCGGCTCCATTGTTTCAAGTGTCATATTTTAAGAGATTATAATTTAAAGTTTTTTGATGCGTTATTTTTTGCGCATTAAAAATAAAAAAATAACCGCAGAAACATCAGTAAAACTTATTTTTAGTTTTCAACTGAATGTTCTGCGGATATATTGCCTTTCGGATTTTTTTAGGTTTATCCTAAATATGTTTTTAGCAATTTGCTTCGAGAGTTATGACGTAATCTTCGAATTGCTTTTTCTTTAATTTGACGAACACGTTCACGAGTAAGATCGAATTTTGCACCAATTTCTTCCAAAGTCAATCCGTGGTTGATTCCGATACCAAAGAATAATCTTACAACATCGCGTTCTCTTTCTGTAAGTGTAGAAAGTGAGCGCTCAATTTCACGTTGCAATGATTCATTCATTAATTCATTGTCAGCACGCGGGGAATCATGATTTACCAATACGTCTAACAAACTATTTTCTTCACCATTCACAAAAGGAGCATCCATAGAAACATGGCGACCAGATACTCTCATGGTATCAGCTACTTTATCTTGTGGTAGTTCTAATATTTCTGATAATTCTTCAGCACTTGGTTCGCGTTCAAATTGTTGTTCTAGGCGGGAATATGCTTTATTGATCTTGTTCAAAGAACCAACCTGATTCAATGGCAAACGAACGATACGTGATTGTTCTGCTAACGCTGTTCTGCTAACGCCTGAAGAATTGATTGACGGATCCACCAAACCGCATAGGAAATAAACTTAAACCCACGTGTTTCATCAAAACGCTTAGCCGCTTTTATCAAACCTAAATTCCCTTCGTTGATTAAATCAGGTAAACTTAATCCTTGATTCTGATATTGTTTCGCAACAGAAACAACGAAACGTAAATTTGATTTTGTTAACTTCTCTAAAGCAACTTGATCCCCGGCTCTTATCTTTACTGCTAAAATTACTTCTTCTTCTGCTGTAATCAACTCTTCGCGGCCTATTTCTTGAAGATATTTATCTAATGATGCACTTTCACGGTTGGTTATCGATTTGGTTATTTTGAGTTGTCTCATGGACTATTTGGATGTTTTATTTACTTATTTAATTCCAATTGCAAATGTACTTTAAAACTCTTTGTTTTTTACAATTGTTTTTATCTTAAAATAACTTTTCGCAACTCGCTGACTGTTAACAATCTATAATTAATTAGACTGAGGATAAAAAAAGCCTGTATTAAGAGGCTTTTTTTATCGATGAAAACCATTTCAGTTGTTTATTAATTTTTCCTCACTACATTCCAAATCCGTAATAAGCTCTCATTCCGTTGGAGTAAACTCCTTCTATTAATACACCCCCTTTTTTATTTGCAAGTGTTGCTTTTACATCTTCAATTGATGAGATCTTCTTCTTATCAACACTTGTAATAATAAATCCTTCCTTTATTCCTGCAGAGGCTAACTTGCCTGCATTCAGTTTTGTCACGCGTAAACCATTCTCAATATTCAGTTTTTTTAAATCCTCAGCACTAACCGCTTCAAATGTTGCACCTAAGGTAGAAACGACTTCTATTTTAGGTTTTTCAACAATATCTGTGTTACCATTCTTGTTTTTTAAAACCACAGCTACTATCTTTTCTTGATTGTTTCTGTTTAGGGTTATATTAATTTTGTTCCCAGGTCTGTACCGACTTACCTGTTCTTGAAGTTCAGGAACATTGTTTACAGCAGCAGCGCCAATTTTTGTTATCACATCTCCTTCAATAATACCTGCTTCTTCGCCCGAACCACCTGAACTGACGCCATTTACATAAACACCTTTAATTTCATTGACACTTTTTTCTTTCGCCAATTTACCATCCAAATCTTTAATACTTATGCCTAAAAATGCACGTTGAACTTCGCCAAACTCAAGCAAGTCCGCTACAACTTTCCGAGCTAAATTAACGGGAATCGCAAATGAGTATCCTGTATAAGACCCTGTATTTGAAGCAATGGCTGAATTTATTCCAACCAATTCTCCTTTTGTATTGACTAAAGCACCGCCACTGTTTCCTGGATTTACAGCAGCATCTGTTTGCAGATAGGATTCAATTGAGAACTGACCTCTGGTAACGTCACGCTCTAGTAAACCAATATTTCTGCCTTTTGCGCTAATAATACCTGCGGTTACGGTAGAATTCAAATTAAAAGGATTTCCCACTGCTAAAACCCATTCGCCTACTTTTACATTATCTGAATTTCCATAATTAATAAAAGGAAGATCCGTTTCTTTTATTTTAAGTAAAGCCAAGTCTGTTGTAGGGTCTTTACCTATTACTTCTGCAGTATAACTGCGTTTATCATTTAATGTGATTTCTACCTTTTCAGCCCCATCTACAACGTGGTTGTTGGTTACCACATAACCATCTTGAGAAATGATCACCCCTGAGCCTGTTGCCATAGGCGCTTCTTGCTGTTTTGGCTCACGTTGTCCAAAAAAGTCGCGAAAGGGATCGTATAGGTATTGATTTTGTGTTTGAAGGGGGTAGGTTGTTTTTACATTAACAACCGAGTGTACTGACATTTCTGCAGCGGTAGTAAAATCTACTGCATTTTCAGTGGAAACGCTTGGCATATTTACATATTTTGCCGGAAGCTGATAGGCAATTTGTGAGGTTTGTAAATTTGATTTTTGTTCAAAAAGTCGATTCAGACCTAGCGCTGTTATTCCGCCAATGCTCGCGATTACGAAAGCTCCAATTATCTTTTTCATAGTAGTCTATTTTTTTGTGGTTCTTAAATATAACTGTTTTACAGTGATAGTTAACACAAATTTTATTCCGATATTATTTTTGTTATTTATTTTTAACATTGTTTAACAGCGGTTAGCAAAGGTTGTTTACCTTTACACTGAAATTTTTAAAAGTGGAAATGTTTTACTAAATATTCATGAATAGTTTTAAAGAAAAAACGCAAGTTTTTATTATAGGTATTTTAATCGGACTGATTGTAGCAGGGGGATTTTTTATTCTAAAACTTGACGATTATTTTAAAGAATTAAACTTTTATAAAACCCTGAGCAAAACATTCACTTCTGAGAAAAAAAGTGAGGACGCATTTGTTATAAATGAGGGGACTACTTCGACAAAAAACAATCAATCAGTTTCTGTTATGCAAACTCACACAACAGCTGAGCATAGAGAAGTTGCTTCAAAAGATGCTCCTGTATTGGACGCTGATACTTTAAAAACGCATGGCACAAAAGACTCCCTTTCTGTTAATTTATCAGCAGAGGATCAAATTGTTGTGCGCAAAGATGAATTACTATCAACAAAAACTTTCGAGGTAATTGATCTAGAACCAACTGCAAAAATGAGTGTTAAAGATTCCATGCTTCTAAAAGTTAGTGGAATCAAAGAAGATAGAACCAATTCAAAACAGTTTTTTAATATTGAATTCTGGTCTTCTCCATTAAATTATAAAGGGTACAAATTAGGGAAATACAAACTAGTTCTTTATGGAATACCTTCAGCAGAAGCATTGAAATTGTATAAATTAGATGATGCTATTTATTTAAATAGTGGTTCAATAATCTACCGATTAGAATATTCATCCGATTTTAAACAATACGATCGAATAACAGATGAATTCATACTAAATAAGTTTAAATAGATTTTTTGATGATCTTCCATAAATATCAAGGGACTGGTAACGATTTTATTATAGTAGATAATCGAGATCTTAAATTTAAGAGAGCCGATAATTCTTTGGTTGCTAAGCTTTGCGACAGAAGATTTGGAATTGGAGCAGATGGGCTGATGTTGTTACAAAATAAGACTGGTTACGATTTTGAAATGGTTTATTATAATTCTGATGGTAACGAAAGCAGCATGTGTGGTAATGGAGGACGTTGCATTGTTGAGTTTGCTAAAACTTTGGGTCTTGCAAAAGAAAACGTTCTTTTTTTTGCTTCCGACGGTGAACATAAAGCTTGTATTAAACAAGGTTATATAAGTTTAAAAATGAATAATGTTACTGAAGTGGAGTTAAATGCTGAGTATGCCTTTTTAAATACCGGCTCCCCTCATTATGTAGCCTTTGTAAGTGATGTAAAAAACTATCAGGTTTTTGAAGAGGGCAAAAAAATCCGTAACAATGATCGGTTTAAATCTCAGGGAACAAATGTGAATTTTATTGAGAAAGAATATAACGAATTATTTGTCCGCACCTACGAACGAGGGGTTGAAGCAGAGACCTATTCATGCGGAACAGGTGTTACAGCGGCCGCTTTGGTCGCATCATTAAAAAATGTTGCAACAGCCCAAGATTATTGTGACATTAAAACATTAGGAGGTAAATTAAAAGTAAAATTTACAAAACAATCAGACAACTCATTTACTGATGTTTGGTTGGAAGGACCTGCGACATTTGTCTACAAAGGAGAAATAAATATTTAATGTTGGATACCACACTTTCATATAAAATTAAATTCAAAGATCAATTCAATGAAACGGAATTGGCTAAAGGACTTTATATTGCTATAATTCACGCTACTCGTATTCCGCCACACATTGGCTTGGTAGCGGATGGCAACTATTGTTCTTTGTCTGTGAAAGGACAAGATATTAATACTCCCGTGAGCGCTTTGGTGAAAAATTCCATCATACGAAAGATTCCAACAATATTTGTTAAAATAAAACCTCATTCCACTTTTAGTTCTACTTATTTGCGTGAACATTTTATAACAAACGTCCAGCTATTTCCTAGAGTTGATATTGGAGTTGCAACTTGCCTGAGTCCTATTGTAATGTTTTTCGAAGAAGTGTATTCGATTCCAATGAAGGAGGTGAATTATTTGTATGAATTGCTTCCAGCACTTGACTCGAATGGACTGATAGAATCCGCATCCGGTTTTTTTATTGACAATATTAATTATCGATTGCCAGTATATACAAATACAGAGATCGATAAAGGGATAAAAGAAGTTAGGGAAGAATTTAACTTTTCTACAAAAAAAGCAAGGTCATGAAACTTCAAGGAGAACATGTTTCGCTTAGGGCGATAGAACCAGAGGACATTGATCTTTTATATCAATGGGAAAATGATACAGAAAATTGGAACGTCAGTAATACACAAACTCCTTTTTCCCGTTTTGTTTTGGAACAATATATTTCCACATCTCATCAGGATATTTACAATGTAAAACAGTTACGATTAATGATTTGTGATAGCAACAAAAAAACTGTTGGATGCATTGATCTCTTTGATTTTGACCCTAATCATTTAAGAGCAGGAGTTGGAGTTTTAATTGCTGAAAAAACAGAAAGAAAAAAAAGTTATGCTTCTGAAGCGTTGCAATTACTTATTGAATATTGTTTTTTGTCATTGAATTTACATCAGTTATATTGCACTATCGGTATTGATAACGAAGCGAGTGTTTTGTTGTTTCAAAAACATGGATTTCAAATTACAGGTATCAAAAAGCAATGGCTTCGAGAAGGCAGTGTCTTCAAAGATGAATTAATGTTGCAGAAGATCAGATAGTTTTTACTTCAAATAATATGAAATTTCCGCTCCGTAAAATTATTTTCTTTTCCCTTTTTTCTTTGCTGATTCTTACAATGGTATTTTGTGGTAACGAAAAGGAGCAACCAGCATCTTCAATCATAACTGATAATTCCGACAACTATTTGAATCACGGTGATAGTGCTCATTATATTGGAATGAGTCAATGTAAACTATGTCATCAGGAAATTTATAATTCATTTATTCAAACAGGAATGGGGAAAAGTTTTGACCATGCCAGCAAACAGAAAAGCGCTGCTAAGTTTGATAAACACACCGTAATTTACGACAAATTCAAAGATTTTTATTACCATCCTTTTTGGGAAGGAGATAGTCTGAAGATCATGGAATTCAGGTTATTTGGCAAAGATACAGTTTTTAAACGTATTGAAAGGGTTGATTATATTGTTGGTTCAGGCCAGCATACCAATTCCCACATATTTAATACAAATGGTTATCTACATCAAATGCCTATGACATATTATACACAAAAAGGGAAATGGGATCTTCCTCCTGGCTTTGAAAATGGTTTTAACACGCGGTTCTCTAGGAAGATAGGGGTGGAGTGTATGAGTTGCCACAATTCGCTTCCTGATTTTGTGGAAGGTTCCGAGAATAAGTTCAATGCTTTACCTGAAGGAATAAGTTGTGAGCGTTGTCATGGGCCGGGAAGCATTCATGTTCAACAACGGTCTTCAGGCACAAAAATAGACACATCCAAATACATTGATTATTCCATAGTGAATCCAGGTAAACTCCCAATTGACAGACAATTTGATGTTTGTCAGAGATGTCATCTGCAAGGAAACACTGTATTAAAAGATGGTAAATCATTTTTCGATTTCCGACCGGGAATGAAGTTGTCGGATATAATGACCACCTTTTTGCCAAGGTACAAAGATGCCGACGACAAATTTATTATGGCTTCGCATGCGGATAGATTAAAACAGAGCAAATGTTTTGTTAATAGTTTTAAATTGGCAGATTCAACTTTATTGCGCCCTTATAAAAATGCATTAACCTGTGTAACCTGCCATAATCCTCATGTTAGCGTAAGAGCAACAGGTAAAGAAGTATTTAATAATGCATGTAAAAATTGTCATCATGTTACTACCAAAAATGGTATGTGTTCTGAAAAGGAAAAAAACAGAATGCTTGTTCAAGATAATTGTGTAAGCTGTCATATGCCAAGATCAGGGTCGATTGATATTCCTCATGTAAGTGTTCATGACCATTATATCCGTAAGCCGATGAAAAAGGAAGAGATAGAAAAAGTGAAAGTATTTATTGGGTTAAGTGCCATTAATGAAAAGAATCCAAGCAATGCCATAAAAGCAAAAGCCTATATTCAACAATATGATAAATTTGAGTACAATCCAATTTTCCTTGATTCCGCAAAGTTTTATCTTTCTGATAATACAACAAAAGACATTCAGCAAAATTTCGAATCGCTGATTCATTTATATTTTATCAAACTAGATTATTCAAAAATTATAAGTTATGTAAATCGTTTAGGAAAAGACTTCGTATTGAATACACTTCTTACCAAAAAATCTTGGGATAATGCCCATGCCTGGACACTTTATAGAATAGGAGAATCCTATGCCTATTTAGGTAATACAAGTGATTCCTATTTGTTCTATAAAAATGCAGATCAACTAGCACCATTTAATTCGGAGTTTAAAAATAAGTTAGGCGCTTCTCTAATGTTTCAGAAAAATATTCCACAAGCAATGCTAATTTTTGAATCAGTTATAAAAGAAGATCCTAAATTTGTTTCTGCGCTAAGTAATTTAGGGTATGCCAATTTACTTTCAGGCAATGTTATAAAAGCAGAAGCGTTGTATGCCCAAGGATTGAAGCTAGATCCCGACTATGAACCATTGTTAATGAATGTTGTCGGATTGAATATTTACAAGAAGGATTACAAAAAGGCTCAGGAAATTTTAAAAAGGATATTGAAACACAATCCGAAGAATGAGCAGGCAAAAAAAGTGCTAGATCAATTAAACACGGCTAATTAATATGGCAAAACAAAAAAAATCTTTTTTTAAAAAGGTAATCATAGCTGCTTTTTTTATTCTTCTAATTGTTGGAAGTGTAGGAGGTTACCTTGCCTATAGATCTATATACCAATCGAATGTTGATCTAGGTGACAAAAAATCACAGATCATATATATTCCAACCGGGTCAACATTTGACGATGTTTTAAGGATACTGAATCAGAACAACATCCTTAAAAACCGTTCTACTTTTGAATGGTTATGTGAGAAGAAGCACTATAAAAATGCTGTAATACCAGGTAAATATAGGGTTTTGGGTAAAATGAGCAACAATGCATTGGTCAACTTACTAAGAGCTGGAATTCAGGAACCAATCAATATCAATTTCAACGGTTTGCACACTGTGAATGATTTATTAGTTCGGGTAGGAAGACGATTAGAAGCGGACTCACTCTCATTGCTTCAGGCAAGCCATGACAATGCTTATTTGAGCAAATATGGTTTTAACCCAGACAATGTTCAGGCGATGTTTATTCCCGATACATATCAATTCTTTTGGAGCACGTCTGTTGATCAATTTTATGACCGTATGGCGAAAGAATACAAAATATTTTGGAACGATTCCCGCAAGAAAAAAGCAAAGGAAATAGGTTTTTCACAAACAGATGTGAGTATACTTGCAACCATTGTTCAGGGTGAACAATGTTGTGATAACGAGGAAAAAAAGATAATTGCTGGATTGTATATTAATCGGCTAAAAGTTGATATGCCATTGCAATCTGACCCAACAGTAATTTGTGCGGTTGGTGATTATAGCATTCAGCGTGTTTCAATCGAACAAACCCGAATTGATTCACCTTACAACACCTACAAGCACAAAGGATTGCCTCCAGGTCCAATTGGTTTCGCTCAACAGTCGTCTGTTGATGCCGTATTAGATTATAATAAAAATGAATATATATATATGTGTGCAAAAGAAGATCTTTCGGGCAAACATTATTTTGCAAAAACCTATGAACAGCACTGCAAATATGCAAAAAAATATAGAGATGCGTTAAACGCAAAGAATATTCATTAATAGAAATAGTTTTATATTTACACAAAAAAATTGTATGACAAAAATTAAGTTTGGAACAGATGGGTGGAGAGCCATTATCGCTAAAGATTTCACGGTTGATAATGTGGCTCGAGTAACAATTGCAACAGCTTCTTGGGTGAAGAATATGTTTGAAAAACCGACAGTTGTTGTGGGACATGATTGCCGATTTGCTGGTGAGTTGTTTGCTGAAACAACAGCAAAAGTTTTTGCAAATGCTGGTATAAAAGTTTTTTTGGCAAAAGATTTTGTTTCAACTCCAATGATCTCTTTGGGCGCTAAAACATTGGGGACATCACTTGGTGTTATTATAACAGCCTCTCATAATCCTCCATCCTATAATGGTTATAAATTAAAAGGAGGTTATGGTGGCCCGTTACTACCAGATGACATTCAAAAAATAGAAGATATCATTCCGGATTCAAATGCCATCGATGTTGAAAATTTATCTGTTTCTGATTTTGTTAAAGCTGGGATGATCGAATATGTTGATTTGGAAACAATGTATGTGAATCATGTGGAAAAGAATTTTGATATGGATGCGATTCGTTCTACAAAAATGAATTTTGCTTACGATGCTATGTATGGCGCAGGACAAAATGTTATGCGCAGAATATTACCAGATATTACCTTCATGCATTGCGATAATAATCCAGGTTTTGAAGGACAAGCACCTGAACCAATCCATAAAAACCTTCTTCCATTTTCTACACTGATTACAGAAAGCGGTGACATAGATTGCGGATTAGCTACAGATGGCGATGCGGACAGAATAGGTCTTTACAATAGCAAAGGTGAATTTATTGATTCGCATCATATCATTTTACTATTGATCAATTATTTGGTGACACAGAAAAAAATGACAGGGAAAGTTGTAAACGCATTCTCTGTTACTCCGCGCGTAAAAAAAATGTGTGAGTTCTATGGATTAGAATATCAAGTAACAAAAATAGGATTCAAATATATTGCAGAGATCATGATCTCCGAAGATGTTTTGTTAGGAGGAGAAGAGAGTGGAGGTATTGCAATAAAAGGGCATATACCTGAAAGGGATGGAATTTGGATGGGTTTGACCATTTGGGAATACATGGTAAAGTCAGGTAAAACATTAGATCAATTGATAGAAGAGGTTTATAAAATTGTTGGCGCCTTTAAATTCGAACGCAGCGATATGCATTTAAAAGAAGAAATTAAAGTTGCAATTGTTGAAAATTGTAAAAACAATAAATACACTGAATTCGGACCTTACAAAGTAAAACGCGTTGAAACAATTGATGGATGGAAGTATTTCTTTGAAAATGATGAATGGATGATGATACGCGCCTCAGGAACAGAGCCTGTATTGCGTAATTATGCAGAATCGGCAACGACTGAGAAAGCGTTCGCGATATTAAAAGCAGTTGAGAAGACGCTGCTAGGTTAACAGTTCTGCTTCCATTTAAAAATAGGATGTTGATTTCCTTGAACTATTTCAAAGATTGAAAAATGGAAAAAAATATTCTTTTTAAAGTAAAAAAAAATAAAATCAGTTCAAAAATTGTTTTGCTATTTCTTTTTGCTGTTATGATGGGGAGTTTCTGTTATTTAAAAAAATGGAAGGCCGCAGAGACTCCCGGTAAAATAATAAACTGGGATGTCACATCTTATTATTCTTACTTACCTGCAACATTTATTTACGGGGATCTCACGCTAGAATTTCTTAAAAAATATCCTGAAAAGAAATTTGAAGAGCATCATCAGTTTTTTTATCAAATAGCTCCGAATGGAAACAGAGTTTGTAAATTCACTATGGGGATGGCTATTCTATATTCTCCATTTTTCTTTTTGGCGCATGGCTGTGCACACCTGTTTAATTATACCGCAATTCCTTTGGCTGGTTTTTTTGAATATCTTTTCGAACGGTCAAAGTCAATAATCATTTCAATCACTAGCCTTTTTGTACTTCTTATTTCTTTGAATTTATTTCAGACCTATCAGAAGAGCATAGGTATTATTCATTGGGACAGTATGACAAAAGAAGCTTATATGGAAGTATTTCTGAAAACAAAAATGTCTTTCGAAGACTGTGTTAAATTAGACAAAGCATTGGTTCATCCAAATTATGAGCATGCCATGAAAGGGATGGAGTAATACTTACTTCATTATTCGATATGTACCACTAGCCCTTTTAAATACTCGCCTTCTGGATGAAATATATTCACACAGTGATCAGGAGGTTGAGACAAATGATGCAACACACGCACATTTCTTCCCGCTTCAATAGCCGCAGCCATAACAGTTGAATTGAATGTGTTTTTGTCTACGACCTGAGAACAAGAAAAGGTAAATAATAATCCGCCTGGTTTAATTTGCTTGATTGCTTCGTAGTTTAAACGTTTGTATCCCATTATGGCATTGTGCTTCACGTTTTGATGTTTCGCAAAAGCGGGAGGATCTAAAACAATAATATCGTAGGTATTTTCTCTATGCTTCAAAAAATCAAACGTATCAGCAGCATGCGACTCGTGATTTTTGATAGCATTCAATTGGATGTTTCTATCTGTTAACTCAATTGCTTTTTTAGAAATATCGATCGAGTGAACCTCTTTCGCACCTTCATTAGCAGCATAAACAGAGAATCCGCCTGTATAACAGAACGTATTTAAAACCACTTTATCTTTAGAATAATGCCCCAGTAATTCACGGTTTTCTCTTTGATCCAAAAAGAATCCAGTTTTTTGTCCGCCTTCCCAATCCACATAAAATTTATGATTATTTTCCAATGCGATGATCTCATTGGAGGAATAATTATCCGATTTCCATAGATACCCATTCGGTGCTTTGATCGGGGCATTCTTAGGCATTGTTTCTTCGCTTTTATCAAATACCGCTTTTAGTTCATCTCCATAAATTTCTTGCAATGCTTTAACAAATTCGTGTTTTATTAAATGCAATCCAATAGAATGTGACTGAAGAACAGCTGTTCCGTTATAATAATCAATAATAAATCCTGGTAAGCCGTCACCTTCACCAAAACACAATCGGTAACAATTTGTTGCCGTGTTTTTTGTTAAATTTAATTGTGTACGAAAATTATATGCTGCTTGAATTTTACTCTTCCAAAAACTAAAATCTGGAGTCACTTGTGTAAAAGAAAACATTCTGACAGCAATAGAACCGATTTGATAATGCCCCATTCCTAAAAACTCATTTTGAGAAGAGTAAACTTCTACTACGTCACCTTCTTTAAGGTCTTCGCCAGGATAATCTGGAGGAAGACTAATTTTCTTAATTGCTCCAGAAAATACCCATGGGTGAAAACGTTTTACACTATGGTCTTTTCCGTTAGCAAGTATTACTTTAATGAATTCTGTCATGTGCTTTATTTTGCGCGAATTTACGAATAATGTGACCTATAAAACCAAACACAATAAATTATGATTGTCATAGATCAGTTGGTCATTGTCGATCATCCATTGAATGGTATGTATTATTTTATCTTCATGAACATCCGTAATGGAATTCACTAGCATTTTTAGCTCCATCGGATGGAGTGATAGAAGCTGCTTTATTTGGCCACTTATGGAATCAAATTCGTCTGTATGCAAGGTTTTTCTATTTTCTTCAAGACACACATCGCATTGATTACAGCGTTTGGTATTTGTTTCTCCAAAATAAGCCAGTAAGATTTGACTTCTGCACTTATGATGATCTTCGGCATAATTTAGAACAGATTCCATTCGTTCGATTGCACGTTTTTTTAGCAGCGAAAAATTTTCTTTGGAGAGAGTAAGATCCTTTGTATCAACACGAGGCTGAGTAAAGGTTAATTGAGGTAATTCCGTTTGTGGCGAATAGATTATGATCTTGTGTTGATGCAAATAATTTAATCGTTTGACAATTTCTTCTTGTTTTAAATTTGCTTTTTTGGCAAGTTCAAACTCATTGATCTTTACAAAATTATCGAATAAGCCTGAGTAGGAGCGAAGCAGAAGCTTAATAAAGACATCATAGGTCGGATTTGAGATCTGAAATTTATAGAGATCTTCTCGGTTCATTTCTAATTTGATGCGTGCAGGCTGATAAAAAGCATCTGACAATAATATATAACCTTCCCGTTCAATAAACTTTAAGCTATTAAATACGGTGATCGCCTGCAGTTTATAGGTATCGCAAAAAGCAGCATTGTCAAAGCTTAAGGTAGTTCCTAATCCCGAACCTGTTGGCATTTGATAATAATTTGCTAATGCCTGATACGTTTGTCGGATCTCATCAATGGAAGGAAAACTTGTTTCTACATTCCGTTGCAGTTCAATTTTATCAGCATTGTTGTATAATAAAATAGCATACGCTTTCAATTCATCTCTTCCAGCACGGCCCGCTTCCTGAAAATAGGCTTCCAACGAATCGGGAAGATCGATATGGACAACAAACCGAACATCTGGTTTATCAATTCCCATCCCAAACGCATTGGTACAAACAATGACTCGCGACTTATTATTTATCCAATCGGTTTGTTTGATATCACGTGTTTTAGAATCTAATCCTGCATGATAAAAATCGGCGGAGATCTTATTGCTTTTTAAATAATTGGCAATATCTTGTGTTTTTCTTCTGTTGCGAACGTACACGATGCCCGTACCTTTAATCTTATTTGCTATTTTAACCAGACGTGCTAATTTATCCTCTTCATCCAAAACAATGTAAGCAACATTTTTTCGCTCAAAACTTTTCTGAAGAACATTGTTTTTTTTGAAATGTAATTTTTCCTGAATATCTTTTACAACGTCTGTTGTTGCTGTTGCTGTTAATGCTAAAAAAGGAACTTTAGGAAGAATGTCCCGAAGCAATTCCAGTTTTAAGTAACTAGGTCGGAAATCATATCCCCATTGAGAAATACAATGAGATTCATCAATGGCAATCAAATTAACATTCATTCTTTGCAAGCGCACCTTAACGATTTCATTTTCCAATCGCTCTGGAGATAAATAAAGAAATTTTATTTTTCCATGAACACAATTATCTAAAGCTATATCGATCTCACGTTTGTGCATTGCTGATGTGATTGCAATGGCTTTTATCCCTTTATTTGTAAGGCTCTCTACTTGATCCTTCATTAATGCTATAAGAGGAGAAACGACAATACAGATGCCTTCTTTTGCCATTGCCGGTACCTGAAAGCAAATTGATTTTCCACCACCAGTTGGCAAAAGCGCCAACGTATCATTGCCTTGCATTACAGAATGGATTATATCTTCTTGTAATGGTCGAAATGATCGGAAGCCCCAGTATTTTTCTAATATTTCATGAATGCTTGGCATAGTTCAATGCCACGAATTTACGAAATTATTAGCTGAATAGAGGTGGATAGACATTCCTTAAAAAATAAACAAGGCGCTTTGGGATTATTTTGATGAAAATAATTTTTCGAGTGCAAACATTTCATCCCTTAATCGAGCAGCTTCAGCAAAATCAAACGCCTTAGCGGCAACATCCATTGCTTTTCGAGTTTTATTAATTGCTTTTTGCAATTCGTCTTTACTCATATATTGAACAACAGGATCAGCAGCATAATTAATCTGCTCATTCTCAATGTATGGTCTTGCGAGGTTTCCTTTAGAGTCAACAATAACAGTTGTTTGCCCCATAATGGATGCTTTTGATTTATTTAATGCGGTAGGAACTAAATTATTGATAAGGTTATAGGCAATTTGTTTTTGTCTTCTACGCTCCGTCTCATCTATCGTTCTTTGCATAGAACCGGTGATCTTATCAGCATACATTATTACTTTGCCATTGATATTACGTGCTGCTCTTCCTGCCGTTTGTGTCAAAGCTCTGTCAGAACGCAAGAACCCTTCTTTGTCTGCATCAAGGATGGCAACAAGTGATACTTCTGGAAGATCTAACCCTTCCCGCAATAAATTAATTCCAATCAACACATCAAATTTCCCCAATCGAAGATCTCTTAATATTTCAACACGTTCAAGTGTGTCAACATCAGAATGAATATAGCGACAACGGATACCGATATTCAACATGTATTTTTGTAATTCTTCCGACATTCGTTTGGTAAGGGTGGTCACCAAAATACGTTCATCACGTTTTGTTACTTTATCAATCTCTTCTAAAAGATCATCAATTTGATTTACACTCGGCCTAACTTCTATGATAGGATCTAATAAACCTGTAGGACGAATTACTTGTTCTGCAACAATCCCTTCGGACCGCTGTAATTCATATTCTGCAGGCGTTGCACTTACATAAATGATTTGATTGATGAGTGTTTCAAACTCCTCGTATTTTAATGGTCGGTTATCCATTGCTGCAGGCAAACGAAATCCAAAATCCACTAAATTGACTTTACGGGATCGATCACCACCATACATCGCTTTAATTTGTGGCAGTGTTACATGGCTTTCATCCACAACCATTAAAAAGTCATCAGGGAAATAATCTAATAAGCAGAATGGGCGTGAACCTGGTAATCGATTGTCGAAATAGCGTGAATAATTTTCAATTCCAGAACAATATCCTAATTCACGCATCATCTCTAGGTCATAAGTAACTCTGTCTTCTAAACGTTTTGCTTCTAAATGTTTGCCAATCTCTTTGAAATAATCAACTTGCTTCACCATATCATCCTGGATCTGATGAATAGCACTTTTCATTGTTTCTGGACTTGTTACAAATATGTTTGCAGGATAAACAGTAACGCTATCCAGCTTTTCAAGACTTTTTCCTGTACTTGTTTCAAAGTATTCAATTTCTTCTATTTCATCATCCCAAAAAGAAACACGTAAAGAATAATCTGCATATGCTAAATTAATATCAACCGTATCACCTTTTACACGAAAGTTCCCTCTGAGGAAATCTTCTGTTGTTCTGGAATATAAACTCTCTACTAAACGATGTAAAAACTTATTACGAGAAATAACCTCTCCTTTTTTTATCTGAATCACATTGCTTCTGAATTCAATCGGATTGCCAATACCGTAGATACAAGAAACGGAAGAAACAACAATTACATCTCGTCTTCCCGATAGCAGAGCAGAAGTCGTACTTAACCTTAACTTTTCAATTTCATCATTGATAGCAAGGTCTTTTTCGATATAAGTATTTGTGCTCGGTATAAACGCTTCTGGTTGGTAATAATCGTAATAGCTCACAAAATATTCGACAGCGTTGTTAGGGAAGAATTGCTTAAACTCGCCATACAATTGAGCAGCAAGGGTTTTGTTGTGGCTTAATATTAGGGTAGGCTTTCCTGTTTGAAGAATTACATTCGCAATCGTAAATGTTTTACCTGATCCGGTAACGCCTAATAATGTTTGGGCAGGCAAACCGCTTTTCACACCTTCTACCAATTGTTTTATGGCAGTTGGTTGATCACCAGTTGGTTGAAAATCTGATATTATTTTGAATTCCATTCGAGCACAAAATTACAGATTAATACGGAGAAAATTGAAATGAGTTTTTATTTATTCCAGATTCGCCAAGCCTCTTCCGCTTGTTGATGGAGCATAGACAATCCATTGACAGTCAATGCACCTTTTTCTTTTCCCCGTTTTAGAAATTCAGTTTCCATAGGATTGTAAACAAGGTCATACAGCAAATGAGATGAAGTGATTCGTTCAAAAGGGATCTTCGGAGCATGGTTAATATCCGGAAACATTCCAACTGGTGTTGTATTTACGATCAACTTAAAAGCGTTGAAAATGTATTCATTCAACTCTTCATAATCAAAAACATTCTTCAAAGTAGCTGTTGATTTATCTCTTGATACAAAATAACAATCAATGCCAATCTCTTTCAATACATGATAGACAGCTTTTGATGCGCCGCCAGTGCCAAGTATTAATGCTCGTTCGTGATGGTTTTCCAAAAAAGGTTTTATGCTTTGCTTGAATCCATAAACATCGGTGTTATATCCTTTTAGTTTTCCTGATTCTACCTTAATGCAATTAACGGCACCCACTTTTTTTGCTGTTTCATCCAATTCATCCAAAAATGGTATAACACTTTCTTTAAATGGAATGGTTACATTTAATCCGGAAAGACGGGGATTGTCTTTTATCAATTGAGTTAATTGACCGATTGTTTGTAATGGAAATAAATTATATTCAGAATCAGAAATAGTTTCTTTCGCAAATTTTTCTGAAAAATATTTTTCTGAAAAAGAGTGGGTGAGCGGATAACCAATAAGTCCGTATAATTTCAACATTCTTATTCTTTCTTACTCATTTTAGCTTTCACGACTTCAATGATAATTGGGAGAACTGATAAACAAACAATTCCAAGAGCCACTATTTCGATGTGTTTTCTGATCCAATCAAAGTGGCCTAAAAAGTACCCTGCAAACGTTAAACTACCGATCCAGATGATACCACCTAATAAATCAAATGAAATAAATTTTCGGTATTTCATCTCTGCAACACCTGCAACAAAAGGAGAAAAGGTTCTTACGATTGGAACAAAGCGTGCAAGAATAATTGTTTTCGGTCCGTATTTTTCAAAAAAGGAATGTGTTTTATCAATGTAGTCTTGCTTTACAAGTATCTTCCCTCGGAATTTCAAATGCAATGCTTTCAATCCGATTTTTCTTCCGATCCAATAATTGGTATTATCACCAAGAACTGCAGCAATGAATAATAGGGAAACTAAAAAAGCCATATTTAAATAACCTAATCGAGCAAATAATCCCGCAGTAAATAAAAGAGAATCGCCCGGAAGAAATGGCATGATTACTAATCCTGTCTCAACAAAGATCACAAGGAATAAAATGATATAAACGGTATCTTGATAATTTTGAAAAAGCCATTCAAAATCCAAGTGTAAGATGTGCTTAAAAAGTTCTAACATAAAGATATACGACTTGGTCGTTTAGAATAAAAAAAAGATATTAATATTTAGTAATAGAAGGATCTATTTCAGTTGACCATGCAATAATTCCGCCTTTTAAATTGTAGACATTATGATAGCCTACTGATTCCAGCGCCTGGCAAATAGCTCCGGAGCGAGCACCACTTCTACAGTGTATTACTACTTGTTTGTCTTTTGATATTTTGGAAAGATTGTCCATCACTTCGCCCATTGGAATACTTTCCCCACCAATCTCAGAAAGTTCCACCTCGTGCTCTTCACGAACATCTATCAATTGAAAATCAGCTTTGGTGTCTTTCAGTTTTTTTAATTCAGAAACAGTTATTTCTTTCATTTTATAAATAGTATTATTTTAATTCTCCGTTTGATTGTTTCAATTCAGTTGGTAAGTGACTAAAAAAGGTATCCCCACGTAAACCTAACCTTAGTGTTTCTAATGGAATAACATCGTCATACGATATGTTCCCCAGATTGACATTTGAACCCAAAAGTTTTAAGAACCAGACTTGTTGCGTTTTGATAGGAGCCTCCCAAAGAATGCTGTCTTTAGGAACTTTTGCTAAAATTTTATTAATAAGAAGCGTATGCGCTGTTCCGTTAGCACGATATATTCCAACATTGCCGCTCTCTCGGGCTTCCGCAATTACTTTCCAAGAACCCGCCTGCAATTCAGCATTCATCATTGAGATCCACTTAGCAGGGTGGATAATGATACCCGCCTCTTTAGATCCAACCTCTGAAAGTACGGTATGATTCTTAGCTAGTTTATGGATGTATTCACATTTTTTATCATGTGCCATAATAATTGAACCATCTGAAACTTCTGCACAATCAAGCTTTAATTTATCCAACAGTTTTTGATAATCATCAAACATATTTCTAACAATAAAAGCTTCAAAGAGAGTTCCACCAACATAAACTTTCATCCCGGCATCCTTGTACAATTTTATTTTTTGTGCTAGATTAGGAGTAATAAAGGATGTTCCGAATCCAAGCTTAATAATGTCAGTAAGATGTCCGCTCACGGACAAAAAATCTTCCGCTTGACGAATACTCAAACCTTTGTCCATCATCATCGTTAATCCACTATTTCTAGGTTTAGCCGGACGTTCAGGAATAAATGGTAGTGTAAAATTCATAATTCTAATTAATTAAAATTTATCTTATTTCTTATACGATTCTATCAAATCTGTGATGCTTGCATTTTCCTTTAATTGAGGAAGGTATTCAAACAGTTCATTGTGTTTTTCGTAGTTCAATTTTAATGCACTTTGTAAAAAACTTAATGCTTCCTGTTTTTGCCCTATACTCATTAGACAAGCAGAAATTCGGTAATGCAATTCCGCATTTTGAGGGTGGTGCTTAATGCCTTCAGCAAGTATTTCTAGCGAGCCATTCTTATTTTCTTGCTCAAATAATAAGTTGGCATAATCAAGCCATATCTCTGAATTTTCAGGGTCTAATTCAATTACTTTTTTAAAGGAGTTCTCGGCATCTTCGTAAAATTGCATTTTTTGCTGCAACTCGCCATAAATATACCAATACTCAGCATTTGTTTTTTCGATTTCTAACGCTTTTTTTGCATAGTGCATACCTTCGCTCGTTTTATTTTGTGAATCAAGAACGATAGCAATACCCAGCCAAGCATCCGCTAGCTGAGGGTTTAGTTTTATAGCCTTATGGTAATAAACAAGCGCATGCTCAAAATCTTCTTTCTTTTCATAACATTCACCGATGTAATAAAAAGTGATAGCATCTGGATCTTCTACTTTTAAAGTGTCTTTATAAACCTCAATAGCTTCATCGAGTCGATTAAGGTTGGCCAATGAGTTTGCCTTATTAAAATAAGCAGAAGCAAAATCGTCTTGGATAGCAATGGAATAATCATAAGCGTCAATTGCCTTTTCATAAAGCCCTAATCGGTTATAGGCAACTCCTAGATTGAACCATGCTGTTGAGGTATAGGGGTGTTTGTCAACAAAATTAGTGTAATATTTTACACTTTCTTCTGATTGACCATTTAGTTCATAGCAAAAAGCTAACTCGTAAAGCGCCACTTCATTCTCCGGATTTTCTGCAATTGCCTTTTTAAGATAAAAAATAGCATCGTCAAACTTTCCTGTATTTTCAAATTCGAAAGCCATTGCTAAGTATATCTCATCAATATCTTCCGCGTTTTCCGCAGCTTTTTTATAATTTTCTATGGCTTGATCGGTCAGTCCCATCTGGCTGTAAATCGACCCTTTTGTCATATACAACTCCGTATTGGATGGCTCCATACTTTCTACATATGACAATATTTCCAATGCTTTTTGGCTTTGGTTGGTAGCGGCATATATTTGTGCTTTTCTTAAAAGGAATACCGATGAAAACGGGTATTGACCTATAGCAAAATCAATAGCTGATAACGCTCTTTTTGAATTGTTCTTCTCAAAATAATAATCTATGATCTCTTCTAATTCTTCCGCATCAAAAAAATACCGTTTATTGTTATTAATCATTTCTTCAAAGCGATCCACCAATAATAAAACATATTGGGCTCCTTTGTTTTCGTTTTCACCAAATTCTTCGCTGCTCATCTCTCTTTTTATATGTTTTAATAATGCAAAACAATTAAAATTATTGCTTTTACTTCAAATTTAAGCGAAAGTAATAAAAAATGAGCATAATAACCATTAGTTTTTAACACTAATTAGTTGATTGTTTAGAATTAATTATTTATACTAACGAATCAAAAAAACTATCTTTGTCTGCTAAATAATTAAAAGAAAAATTCTAAACAGAAAGATACTTAAACCGTATGGCTTTAATTAAATCAATATCAGGCATCAGAGGAACTATTGGCGGAAAACCAGGGGAAGGGTTAAGTCCTTTGGACGTTGTAAAATTTACTGCTGCTTATGCTACCTTCATCGCGAAAAATTCAAAAAATAAAAAAATAAAAATTGTTGTTGGTAGAGATGCTCGCATTTCTGGTGAAATGGTTAACAACCTTGTTTTAGGAACTTTGCAAGGCATGGGGGCGGATGTGATCGATATTGGTTTGTCTACAACTCCTACTGTGGAAATTGCAGTTCCTGATGAAAAAGCAGATGGCGGGATAATCCTAACAGCTAGCCATAACCCAAAACAATGGAACGCCCTTAAATTATTGAATGAAAAGGGTGAATTTATTAGTGAAAAAGACGGTGCGGAAGTTCTTGAGATCGCTGAAAAAGAACAATATGCTTTTGCTGATGTGAATTCATTGGGAGTAATCACGAAAGACGACACCTATTTTACAAAACACATTGATAAGATTTTAGCACTTTCTTTGGTTGACATTGAAGCAATCAAAAAAGCTGATTTTAAAGTCGTCATCGACTGCGTTAACTCTACAGGAGGAATTGTTCTTCCTCAGCTTTTAAAAGCCTTAGGAGTTAATCAGATAGTGGAATTGTATTGTGAACCAACAGGCGAATTTCCGCACAATCCGGAACCCCTTCCCGAAAATTTAAGGGACATATCTAAATTGGTAAAAAAAGAAGGAGCTGATTTAGGAATTGTTGTTGATCCAGATGTAGATCGATTAGCACTTGTTTGCGAAGACGGTGAAATGTTCGGGGAAGAGTACACGCTGGTTGCTGTAGCTGAATATGTTTTGAATAAAAGAAGTCCTTCTGAAAAAGCATCCGGCAAAAAAGGTAATACTGTTTCTAATTTATCTTCCACACGTGCTTTGCGTGATGTTACGGAAAACCATGCAGGCAAATACAGTGCTTCGGCAGTAGGAGAAGTGAATGTTGTAAACATGATGAAGGAAACAGGAGCTGTTATCGGCGGAGAAGGAAATGGAGGAGTTATTCTACCTGAATTACACTATGGTCGCGATGCATTGGTGGGAATTGCTTTATTCTTATCCCATTTAGCTAAATATGGAAAAAGTTGTTCCATGTTACGTTCATCCTATCCTGATTACCATATTTCTAAAAACAAAATTGAATTAACCCCAGAAATCAATGTTGATAGTATTTTGGAAAACATTCAATTAAAATACAAAAAACAACCAATCAATACAATCGATGGAGTAAAGATTGAATTTGATAAAGAATGGGTTCATTTACGTAAATCCAATACGGAACCAATTATTAGAATTTATTCAAATTTATTCAGAAAGTGAAAGTGAAACAACAGCTGATAATCTTGCTAAAAAAATAATGGCAGATATACGTGAATTAATAAAAGTGCAGCAAATTGCTGTTTGATTTTAAGTGATCTAAATCAAATTTGATGAAGTTTTGAATTTTAACAAACGTATTAAGAATTTTTTATCATGAAAATATATTTCGATAACGCAGCAACAACACCTTTAGATAAAGAAGTTTTAGACGCAATGATGCCATATTTAACAGAGCATTTTGGTAACCCGTCGTCCATACATTCCTTTGGAAGAAAAACAAGAGCTGCAATTGAAGGAGCTCGTAAAATTGTTGCTAAATCATTAAATGTGTCTCCCTCTGAAATATTCTTTACCTCAGGTGGTACCGAAGCCGATAATATGGCTATTCGTTGCAGTGTTCATGATCTTGGAATAAAACATGTAATCACCAGTAAAATTGAACATCATGCAGTTTTGCATACCGTTGAAAAATTAGAGGAGGAAGGGCTGATTAAATTAAGTTTTGTGAACCTTACCAACGAAGGTCACATTGACCTTCATCACCTTGATCAATTGTTAAGCGAAAATGAAAGAACATTTGTTTCCTTAATGCATGCAAATAATGAAATTGGGAATTTAATTTCTCTTGAAAAAGTAGGAGAAATTTGCGGAAAATATAATGCTATATTCCATTCCGATACAGTTCAAACGATGGGACATTATGCAATGGATCTTCAAAAAGTAAATGTGCATTTTGTTACTTGTGCTGCGCATAAATTTCACGGGCCTAAAGGAATAGGTTTCCTATATGTAAATAGCAGCATAAAGATTAACCCCCTTATCTATGGTGGTTCACAGGAACGAAATATGCGTGGTGGAACTGAAAACCTTTATGGAATCGTGGGGTTAGGCAAAGCGTTGGAAATTGCAATGCGAGATCTTGAAAGTCATCAAAAGCATATTAATGATCTCAAAAATTATATGATTGAAGAATTGAAAGCATCCATTCCCGGTGTTGAATTCAATGGCGCTTGTCAGGAAAATTGTTTATACACCGTTTTAAACGTCCGTTTTCCGCATACAGAAAATGCCGAAATGCTTCTTTTCAATCTGGATATTTCGGGAATCTCTGCTTCTGGAGGAAGTGCTTGCACAAGTGGAAGTGATATTGGCTCTCACGTATTGAGAGGAATAGGAGCGGATGTTACTCGTCCAGCCGTTCGATTTTCTTTTTGCAAATACAATACAAAAGCTGAGGTTGATTACACCATCCTAAAATTAAAAGAACTATTTAATTTAAAAATAGCTGGTAACAGTTAAATTAATTTAGCCTTTCAACGAAAGACAAATAATTGCTTTAAATAATACATCCGTGCAAATTACTTTTTTAGGAACAGGAACTTCTCAAGGCATACCCATTATTGCTTGTCAATGCATCGTTTGCCAGTCGCATGACTCAAAAGACAAAAGACTTCGCAGTTCAATTCTTATTGAAGAAAAAGGAAAAACATTTGTAATTGACACAGGTCCAGATTTTCGCCAGCAAATGCTTAGAGAAAATGTTAAAAATTTAGATGCTGTTATATTTACACATGAGCACAAAGATCATACAGCAGGCTTTGATGATATTAGAGCGTTTAATTTTGTCAATAAAAAAAAGATGGAAGTCTACGCTTCTAAAAATGTTCAAGAGGCAATTCGGAGGGAGTATGCTTACATTTTCAGCGACTTTAAATATCCAGGCATTCCTGAGATTAACTTGCATCTCTTAGAAAACAAATTGACAACGATAGAATCTGTCGATTTTTTACCAATAGAAGTAATGCATTACAAATTACCTGTTTTTGGTTTTAGGGTTGGTGACTTCTCCTATATAACAGATGCAAATTATATTTCAGATCTTGAAAAAGAAAAACTGAAAAATTCAAAAGTGTTGGTGCTTAATGCGTTAAGAAGAGAACCTCACATTTCTCATTTTACACTTGAGCAAGCCATTGAATTGGTAACTGAATTAAAACCTGAAAAAGCCTATTTTACGCATATCAGTCACCAGCTGGGTTTACATGCAGAAGTTCAAAAAGAGTTGCCTCAAAATATCGAATTGGCTTTTGACGGTTTAAGAATTTCGATTTGATAGCACCTTCGTTTTGTGATTCATCGAATAGTTCTTATTCGTCGAACAACTCCCACTTATTCCTATTTTATTTTAGAAAATAAAACTTGACTTTCTAATGATTTTTTATTTTCTTTACGAGTATATAAAAACCTAAAAAATGCTATAAAATGGGAATAAAAAAATACATGACAGCCGTGTTGATGTTTGCATCAGCAACTTTAGTTGCTTCAGAAGGAGGCGTGATCTCAAATGCCGATAAAAACAATATCAGGTTTATCAAAAACATCAAACGCATACCTGATGTTGCTTATCAAAAGGAATTACGTGAACGCGATTCATGGAAAAATTTTATGTCTGCCAACGGTACTTGGTATGTTCAATTTAATGAAGAAAATGCAAAGCCTCATCGTGCTTTCGGAAAGCCTATCCCTGTTTTTGGTATGGATGCACAATCTAAAGCAATGAATTTTATTACTTCTAAATTAGGAGCCTTTAATATTCCTGTTTCTGAATTAAGCTATGCTTCAGGCGGCACTTCACCAAATTTTCAATATGTACATTATAGCCAAATTCACTCAGGATTAAAAGTGTTGAATAGTGACGTATTTGTAAAATTAACACCATCTGGTAGTGTCATTACTTTTGGATGTGATGTATTTAATGATATCACGATTTCAACTGCGCCAACCATTTCTCCGAGTGCAGCAATTACATTTGGTGAAACAGGCCTTTCAGAAACAATTACCAGTGCAAATGTAAATAACCAATTATTCATTTTGCCAATTCCTGAATTCAAACAAAACATCTACAAACTTGTATATGAAGTGACTATTGAAACAAAAGATGCTAACGGAGTACCAGCGAGATACTATACGTTAGTAGACGCTGCAACAGGTGAGATCTTATATCGTGAAAATAAAATTGTTCACTATGAAACTCCTAAACCTGCACCGGCTCCGGCAGCTGCAGCAACGGATATTAACATTACTGGAACAGTTTATCAATATAACCCTTATGTAGCTAGTACTGTTCAGCCATTGCGTAATTTAAAAATGACTGCCAGTTCTATCAATTACAATACCGATAGCGTTGGATATATTGGATTAGCAAGTGCAACGCCTACTAGTGTTACTTTTTCATTGGAAGGATTTTGGTCAAAAGTATTTACTGGAAGTACAACACCAAGTTTTACAGTAACTGCAAATCCAGGAACAAACAATTTCTCCTTTGACACTCACGCTAACATCAGGGAACTTTCTGCTTATTACCATGTGAACATTGTACATGATTATATGAAAACAAAATTCCCTTTGTTCACAGGAATGGATAGTCCGCTTCCAACAAATGTTGATTTAACATCCGGAACATGTAATGCCTTCTACGATGGGACCTCCATTAATTTTTATGCCTTAGGTGGCGGATGTAATTCATTGGCGCAAGTTGGAGATGTTATATATCACGAATATGGTCATGGTATTAACGATAAATTCTATGTTTCTCAAGGGGCAACTTTTGGAAATGGCTCTTTGGGAGAAGGATATGCGGATATTTGGGCTTTGGGAATTACAGACAATCCAGTTTTAGGAATCGGATTGGATGATACAAGTCCTTCCGTTTTTGTGAGACGATATGATATTAATAAAAAAGTATATCCTCAGGATTTAACCGGTGAAGTTCATGCAAATGGTGAAATTATTTGCGGTTGTTGGTGGGATACAAATTTAAATTTAGGAAACCTTCAACAAATGATGGATCTTTACAAAGAAACATTTTATGCTACTATCTCAGGTGCTGCCGGAACTGAAGGTGTTATATATACTGATGTTCTTGTTGAGGCATTAACAGATGATGATGTTCCTGCAAATGGTGGAGATAATGACATTACGAATGGTACTCCAAACGACCTTGCAATTGTAAATGCATTTGCATTGCATGGAATCACTTTGCTCTCAGATGCAATTGTGACACATGTGCCTGTTACCTATTCAAATGCAACGGTGGGTATTCCTATCAATGCTACTGTTAGCGTAACATACCCTTGGGCTTTATCAGCAGCTAAAGTATTTTACAAAATAAACAGAACAGGTTCCTGGACCGGTTTAACAATGACAAATACTGGAGGGTCTAATTATACCGCAACTATTCCCGCTCAACCTGACGGAACAGTTATTGCTTATTATGTTGGTTTGGAAGGAACTACAGGAATATTAAGTGCTGTTCAACCGACTGCTGCCGAACAAGCAAATCCAAATATTCCATACTTTATTTTAAATGGAGCATCTTTAATAATGCAGGAAGATTTCGACATAAATTATGGGGCTTGGGGGACAGGGATTGCTTCAGACAATGCAACTACAGGTATTTGGGTCATTGATGTTCCTACAGGATCATTTTTTACACCCGGAGATCCAACGACTATGGTTCAACCTGATTTTCAAAATACAGCGGGAGGATCCATGTGTGCGATTACTGGGAATGCACCAAATGCAACGGATGCAATTGGTACAAACGATATTGATAATGGAAGAACAACTTTAGAGTCTCCGATTTATAACATGACATCGTATACAAATCCGATTCTTACCTACGACCGTTGGTATATCAACAACCCACCATCAGGAGCAAATCCAGGAAATGATGTTTGGCAAGCTGAAATATCAAATGACTTATCTACCTGGGTGAAAGTAGAGCGTACTAGCGTTTCTGATAAAAGCTGGAGACGATTCGCATTCCGAGTAAAAGATTACATCACATTGAGCGCTACTGTTCAAATGCGATTTGTGGCACAAGACAGTTTAACATCAGCGCTTCCTTTTCCTGATAACGGACAAAGTATTGTAGAAGCAGGAATTGATAATTATTATTTGTATGAAGGTGTAGCATCAGGAATTACTGAACCAAGCGCTCTTGCTTCAGTAACAGTTTTTCCTAACCCGGCAACAACTGCTGTTACAATTGCTTATGAGCTCCTTAACAACGAAGATGTAGTAATTGAAATGATGAATAATATTGGACAAGTTGTTTATTCAAAAGTGATCAACGACAATTCATTAGGAAAACATTCATTAAAAATTGAAACGAATGACCTAGCCGCTGGAATGTATATGCTGAATATCAAGACTGGTAAACAAGACCATGTACAAAAAATTGCTGTGATGAAATAATTTTCTCAGAGATTAAACTGAAACACCTTGCAAGAAATTGTAGGGTGTTTTTTTATACAGTATATTTGAAAAGAAAGAAAGAAGCTTATCATTGTTGAAGGAAAGCCAGCTGCAATAATGTGGTTTGATGATTCTTTGGAATAAATACCCAGCAAATTGAATTTAATTATGGAAATAGGAATTGATAGTTTCGCATCAGCAATGATCAGCAGTAATACAAACAATGCGATCACTTCTTCACAAGCAATGTCGGAATTGCTTGAAAGAATTGAAAAGGCCGATGAGTCAGGACTTCATTTATTCGGAATTGGTGAACATCACCGAAAGGAATTTTTGGATTCTGCACCTGCTGTTATACTTGCTGCTGCCGCCTCTAGAACAAAACAAATTAAACTTACAAGCGCTGTAACTGTTTTGAGTGCAGCTGATCCGGTACGTGTATTTCAGAATTTTGCTACCCTAGATCTCATCTCGAAGGGGCGCGCTGAAATGGTGGTTGGACGCGGTTCATTTACTGAATCGTTCCCTTTGTTCGGTTTAGACTTTCATGATTATGATGCTCTTTTTTCTGAGAAACTTGAATTGTTGCTTACTATCCGAAAGCAGGAAGTAGTAAATTGGTCAGGAAAGTTCCGGCCGGCACTTAAAAATCAGTCAATTTATCCAAGGCCTTTTCAATCGCAAATTCCTATTTGGGTGGGTGTTGGTGGCACTCCGGAATCTTTCATTCGTGCCGGCTCACTTGGGCTTCCGCTTATGGTTGCAGTTATTGGAGGAGATACGCATCGTTTTCGTCCTTTAATTGATCTTTATAAAGAAGCAGGCAAAAGAGCAGGACATCCACCGGAAGTGTTGAAAGTAGGGCTGCACTCTTTAGGATACATAGCAAATACATCTCAGGAGACATCCACCGGAAGTGTTGAAAGTAGGGCTGCACTCTTTAGGATACATAGCAAATACATCTCAGGAAGCACTTGATGATTATTATCCCGGTTATGCAGAAACCTTTACTAGGATAGGAAAGGAGAGAGGTTGGCCTCCTGTGACAAGACAGCGTTTCGATGCTCAAAACGGCCCGCTTGGTGCATTATGTGTTGGAAGTCCTGAAGAAGTTGCCGAAAAAATCCTTCGACATAGTGAAGCGCTGGGTGGAATTTCGAGATTTACCTTTCAGATGGATAATGCTGCATTGACTCATGAAAAATTATTGCGTTCGATTGAGCTGATCGGAAGCCGAATTATACCTTTGATCAATAATTAAAATTGGTGATTCGTTTTAGCTTCAAATACTCTTTATATACTCATAGATCCTGATTACTTCTTTTGCTTCTTTCACATCGTGAACACGCAGAATATTTGCTCCATTCTGAAGTGCGTATGAATTTAATATGGAAGTTCCGTTAAGAGAATCTTTATTGCTGATATCCAGAAGTTTATTAACCATCGACTTACGCGACAAACCTGCAAGTATAGGGCAACCTAATTGCTTGAATTTTTCAAGATGTTTTAGAAGTTGAAAGTTATGTTGAACCGTTTTTCCAAACCCAAATCCGGGATCTAGAATCACCCGATCAACACCTGCTTTTTTTAATTCGTTTAATCGTTCTTCGAAAAAAGAAAACACCTCATTTACCACATCAGCATATTGTGGATCTAGCTGCATGGTTTGCGGTGTTCCTTGAATATGCATTAACACATAAGGAACCTTCCATTTTGAAACGGTGGAAAACATATTCGGATCAAAAGTTCCTCCAGAAATATCATTGATAATATGCCCCCCTGCTTCAATTGATTTTTCTGCAACATTTGCTCTGAAAGTATCTACCGAAATCAGTAAATCCGGAAACTCTTTTCTGATAGATAAAATAGCCGGAAGTACCCGATCTAACTCTTCTTGTTCAGAAATATCCTTTGCTCCTGGACGAGAAGAATAGGCGCCTATATCAACAAGATCAACTCCTAAGTTGATCATTTGTCTCGTTTGCTCCATCCAAGCTTCCTCCGTGGTGAATTTACCGCCATCAAAAAAAGAATCAGGAGTAACATTTAAAATGCCCATTACCAGCGGACTAGAATTTCGGTCAAAAATTCGCTTTATTTTTTGATAAAAAATTGTATCTTGGACCATTATTAATCATTGATTTAAATTAATGAAACTGAGGTAGGAGTTGAATTTATCTCCGATTCAGAGTTCATTAATTTTTTTAAAATTTATTTATGAGCGCTACTTTTATTCAATACAATACTGCAATTGCTTTATGCAAAGATATTTTTATTAAAAAGATGAAAGATTATGGGACAGCTTGGCGCATTTTACGCACCAACTCCATCACCGATCAGATCTTTATCAAAGCGCAACGTATCCGCAATATCGAGGACAAAGGTACTCAAAAAATATCTGAAGATGTACGTTCTGAATACATTGGTATCATCAATTACTCAATCATCGGATTGATCCAGTTGGAACTAAAGAATGATAACCGCATGGAACTTCCCGCTGATGAAGTGAGTAAACTTTTTGACAAATACTCCAACGAAGCAAGAAGTTTAATGGAAAACAAAAATCATGATTATGGCGAAGCATGGCGCGATATGCGTGTGAGCTCGTTGACAGATCTGATATTGATGAAACTGTTGCGCATTAAGCAAATTGAAGACAACAAAGGGGAAACAATTATCTCAGAAGGGGTAGATGCTAACTTTCATGACATGATCAATTATGCTGTTTTTGCATTGATAAAACTTAGTGAATAATTCACGATAACTCCTGATCGTGTAGGCATAGTTTTTGTAATAACTAAATAAAAAATATTAAAATGAAGATATTAACTAACATAGTTCGATTTCTTGTAGGAGCTTTATTTATTTTTTCTGGATTCATAAAAGCCAATGATACCCTAGGATTTTCTTATAAACTAGTTGAGTATTTTGAAATTTTCGGAACTCATTTCTTGATTCCTATCGCACAACCTCTTGCAACGTTTATTTGCATCTTCGAAATTTTATTAGGCTTCACTTTATGGATGGGGGCTAGAAGAAAGCTTACACTTTGGCTGCTGTTGCTGATGATCATTTTCTTCACTTTTCTTACATTCTATTCTGCCTACTTTGATGTAGTAAAAGAATGTGGGTGCTTCGGTGATTTTATGCATTTAACACCTTGGACATCTTTCGGTAAAGACCTTGTACTCTTACTATTAATCATTGTATTATTCATTGGTAAAGATTTTATCAATCCCCTTTTCGGCCAGCGTTTGGAAAACAGTTTGTTGGTCATTGTTCTTGCTGTAACAACTATTTTTCCGATCTACACATACAACTATTTACCTATCATTGATTTTCGTCCATATGCAATTGGGAAAAACATTCCTGAACAAACAAAAGGCATTCCTGATGAAGTTAAATTCTACTATACGCTAAAAAATAAAACATCGGGAGCCATTACTGAATTCGATCATTGGCCAGACAAATGGGATTCTATATATGATTATGTGAGTCCGAGAACAGAAATTATAAAAAAAGGAGTTGATCCGAAAATAAAAGATTTCAGTATTTCTGACCTTAATGGCTCTGATTACACGCAGGATATTATTGAAAATCCGAATTATAATTTCTTATTGATTTGTTATGATCTAGAGAAAACAAATAGAGATGTTTTTGGTAAGATTACTGACTTTGCTTCGCTGTGCAAGCAAGATAGTATTTCATTTATTGTGTTAACTGCATCAACAAAAGAAGCCGTTGAAAAATTCAAACAAGACACAAAAACAGCTGCAGATTTTTATAACAGTGATGGAACCGTACTAAAAACTATGATACGTTCTAATCCTGGATTAATGCTATTAAAAGGTGGTACTGTAATAGATATGTGGCACTATCATACTTTTCCTTCTTATAACGATCTGAAAGAAAAATATTTTAAGAAATAAACTTGTGACAAAATTTATTTTCAAAAGATTGTTTTACGGCTTTCTAGTTTTACTTGGAGTTATCACCGTTATCTTTCTATTATTTAACGTATTGCCAGGCGATCCTGCTAGGATGATGTTAGGTCAGCGAGCCGACCAAGCTTCGATTGCTGCGATCAATAAAGATTTGGGACGCGACAAACCAATGACCATTCAGTTTTTTATCTATCTAAATGATCTTTCACCTATTTCTATCCAAGACCCCTTAAACAAAGAACATTATTTGTATTTGAATCCTGAAAAATACACTTCGTATGTTAAGCTGTTTCCTGTTTCCAATACAAAGATCATAGTCTTAAAATATCCTTATTTGAGAAGATCCTACATCACAAAGCGGAAGGTGTCTGATATTGTCATTGAAACACTTCCTGAAACAGCAATCCTTGCATTTTCCTCCATTACATTTGGTGCTTTTTTTGGAATTCTGATAGGCGTTTTTGCTGCCATAAAAAAAAATACTTGGTTCGATAAAAGCTCTCTGATCTTTGCGATCTTCGGAATGGCTCTTCCTTCTTTCTTTATGGGACTATTAATTGCCTGGTTGTTTGGATTCGTTTTGCGGAAGTATACAGGATTAAATAACGTTGGATCGCTTTACAGTATTGATGATTTTGGAGATAAACATTTGGAATTAAAGAACCTTATTCTTCCAGCTATAACTTTAGGCTTGCGTCCTTTAGCTATTATTATTCAGTTAACAAGAAGTTCCTTTTTGGATGTCTTATCTCAGGATTATATCCGCACAGCAACAGCAAAAGGGTTGAGCTTTTACAAAGTAGTATTCAAGCACGCATTAAAAAACGCCTTAAACCCTGTTATTACGGCTGTATCAGGATGGTTTGCTGGACTAATGGCAGGAGCCGTATTTGTAGAAATAATTTTTAACTGGAAAGGGATAGGATTTGAAGTGGTTGATGCATTAAACAAAAATGACCTTCCTGTTGTAATGGGTGCTACATTAGTATTTGCAATGATCTTTGTGATAATAAATATAGGAGTTGATATTCTTTATGGAATTTTAGATCCTCGCGTAAGAGTTCAGTAATCAAACAACATTTTTAAAAAAACTAGTATGAAAAAAATATTCTTTTTTACGTTTGCAATTTTTTATTTTCCCTCATTCGCTCCCGCGCAAACATCTGCCAAATATTTCGAATATGTTAACCAAGCAAAGAATGCTTTTGATAAAAAAGAGTATAAAAAATCTGCCGATTTTTATTCAAACGCTTTTCAACAAAATTCATCCAAAGCATTTGTTGAAGACAGATACAATGCTGCAGTTGCATGGACATTGGCTGTAAACAATGATTCAGCATTCACGCAGCTTTTAAAGGTTGTTACACTTTACGATTTTACGAACTACAATCAGGTTTTAGAAGACAAAAACTTTCATTCATTACATGCCGACAAACGTTGGAAAGAAGTGACAGATAAAATTGCTCAAAACATTGCTAAGTCAGATTCTAAATTGAACAGCGGCCTAGTTATTTTACTCGATAGCGTTTACAGAAATTATTATTCCAATCGCTTAGCAGAAATAAGTATAAAAAATGAATTTGGTGCCGGATCACCTCAGTTCAATGAAGTGAGAAAAAAAATAAAACAAAATGATTCTATCAATCTTGCAATCGTAACAAAAACGATCGATCAATACGGCTGGCTAGGAAAAGATGTTGTAGGTTTTACTGGAAGCAATGCCCTTGCTGTGATTATTCAAAATGCGAACATGCAATCACAGGAAAAATACTTACCACTTGTAATAAAAGCGTTTGAAGAACAAAAGATTGATGCGTATTATTTTGCTAACATCGAAGATAAAATATTTTTAAGGCAAGGAAAGCAGCAATTATACGGAACAACAATTGTAACGATTGGAAACAGAAATTTTGTTGCTCCTATAGACGATGTTGAGAACATTGATAAGCGAAGAACTCAAATTGGTTTAAAACCGATCAATCAATATCTTGCCAATTATGGAATAAAATGGGATATCAACAATTATAAAAAAGATTTATTACTTTTAGAAAAAGAAAAAATTGAGTATTAATTAGTTGTTGCTAGAAAATATAACACAATGAGAAGAAAGATAGTTGCAGGAAATTGGAAAATGAATAAGAGCCTTGCTCAAGGACTTCAGCTTTTTGATGACATAATCAATTCGCCAGACCATCAGCAAACAAATGTTCTTACCATTATTGCTCCGTCTTTCATTCACTTATCTGCTGTTGCAGAAAAAGTAAAAACGAATCCTAACATCGCTGTTGCTGCACAAAATTGTCACCACCTATCTTCAGGTGCATATACAGGAGAAGTTTCTGCAGAAATGATCAAGTCTGCAGGAGCTGAATATGTGATCATCGGACATTCAGAGCGAAGGTTGTATAACAATGAAACAATTGACCTATTGATCCAGAAAGTTAACATTGCATTGAAAAACAAGTTAACGCCCATTTTTTGTATCGGAGAAAACAGCGATGAACGCCATTCCAATAAACACCTGGAAGCCATAAAATCCCAACTAAAGGATACGCTATTTCATTTGTCCGCAATTGATTTTGGTAAATTGATCATTGCTTATGAACCTGTTTGGGCAATAGGTACGGGAGTGACAGCTACAAGCCATCAGGCACAAGGCATGCACAATTTTATCCGTGCTGAAATAAATAAAAAATACGGAAAAGAAATTTCCGAGCAGATCACTATCCTTTATGGTGGAAGTTGCAATCCGCAAAATGCAAAAGAACTGTTTTCATGTTTGGACGTTGATGGAGGATTGATCGGTGGGTCTTCGCTAAAAGCGACAGATTTTATCTCTATTTGCAATTCGTTCTAAGAGCGAAGAGATCTGACATGTTCAAAAATCCTGAATCTTAAACTAAATTATCCGTTTATATCATGAATTACGTAGAACTTACTGTAGCTGTTGAACCGAAAGAACAAGGAAGCGATATTTTAATTGCTCAGCTTTCTGAATTAGGATTTGAAAGTTTTGTTGAAACAGAAGCAGGATTCACAGCATATGTGCAAGAGGAAGATTTCAGCGAAGAGGAGATTAAATTCACATTTGGTGATTTTGAGGCTATTTTTAAAATAGAATTTACATCAAAGATTATCCCACAACAGAATTGGAATAAAGAGTGGGAGAGTAGCTTTCAACCAATTGATGTGGAAGGGAAATGTTATATTCGGGCACCATTTCACGAAAAGAAAATTGGCTTCAGCTACGATGTGATTATAGAGCCAAAAATGTCGTTTGGAACCGGACATCATGATACGACTCAGCTAATGATCCGTCAATTAATGTTATTAAATGTTAAAAACACATCCTTGTTGGACATGGGTTGCGGAACAGGAGTTCTTGCAATAGTTGCCTCCTTGATGGGTGCACACCCTATAACTGCTATTGATATTGACGATTGGAGTTATGAGAATACGCTTGAAAATTTAGCGAAAAATAATATCAACAATGTGCTTGTTCATAAAGGAAATGCGCAAATTTTGGAAGGAAAATTATTTCATACTATCTTGGCTAATATTAATAAGAATGTATTATTGACAGACATGACTGTTTATTGTCATTCGCTCGAAAAAGGCGGCAATTTGATTTTAAGCGGTTTTTTTGTGACGGATGGCAATGAGATCATTAAAAAAGCAGAGATTCTTGGTTTGAAATTTAAAGATGAAAAAGTCAGCGATCAATGGATGATGCTGCATTTTACTAAAGAGTGATTATTATGAAAAAAATTAAATATATCTTTTTCTTTTTTGCTGTATTTGTCTTTACACATACTACTGTTGCTCAGGTTAATCCCATTAAAGAATTTTCAAATGACACCACTAAATTTTTAGTAGATGTAAAAACCATGTTTGAAGTAACCATCATGGACAAAGATGCTATTAGAGAGTTTGCAGATTACATGAAAGATCTTGGTTTTGCATGGCATAGTCCAAAATGCAACGACAAGCTAAAAAAATCAATTATCAGTGTAAGCAATTTAATGATCAAAAAGAAAGTGCGTATTCAGCCTGAATTTAAAAGCTACTTTTCTTCTGTTATCAATTTCATGAACTCCAATCAAAGCGAGGATAATTTCCTCACTTGGCAAGAATGCATCAATAAAATATTGAATGGAAAAAGTATCCGCAATTTTTCCGACTACCTGGAAATGAGTCAAAATCTTTTTGCAAGCAACTCCTTTTACAACTCATCGGTTATTCGCTACAGTACAAATAACAACAGGTATATTTTTGAATACGATAGTGTTCCTAAAGTTATTTTCCCGAATTTAAATCTTCGTATCGCTAATAATCAAAATGATACAGGCATTGTTTATAATACGAAGGGCGTATACTATCCTTACAAAGGACTTTTTATTGGTGAAGGAGGAAAGGTTTATTGGACGCGTTCGGGAATAGCAGAAAATGTTATTTGGGCCGAATTGAAGAAATACCAAATATCACTTAAGACGAGCGGATTCTCTGCAGACTCTGTAGTTTTTTATAATAAAAAATATTTTCAAAATCCTTTAATAGGTGTCTTGACAGAAAAAATAGTTTCCGAAAAAGAAGGGAATATTACCTATCCGAGATTTGATTCATATAGCAAACGAATGTCGATTCCTGACATTGCAAAAGGAGTTGATTTTGATGGTGGATATAGTCAGCGTGGCCCTAGAGTAATGGGTTCTGGTAATAAAGATGAAGATGCTAAACTGTTCTTTCATCGGGAAGGAAAAGTTTTCTGTATCGTTGGTGCAAAATTAATCGGTATTACACAAGACAAGCTCTCTGCAGAATCGGCTAACATTAAATTTTATTTCGATAAAGATTCTATTACACATCCCAGTGTGAATATGAAATTCACCACTGCTGACAGAAAACTTTCACTCGTAAGAACAAACAATGGTGTTTCTAAATCTCCGTTCATTAACACCTTTCATAAAATTGATATGTATTTTGAAGAGCTTACCTGGAAAATCGATGATCCAAAGATAGACTTAGGAATGTTGGTTGGTAACTCTCAGGAAGATGCATTGTTCGAATCAGCAAATTATTTCAGAACAAATAGGTATGATGGTCTTCAGGGAATGGATCAGATTAATCCATTGATTGCAGTGCGCGATTTTGTAAAGAAGAATGGCGATAAGAAAGATTTCAGAGGCGATGAGTATGCGAAATATTTAAAATTCTCTCCAAATGATGTACGCCCTAATCTTGTTCGTTTATCAACCATGGGATTCTTAACCTATAATGCAGAAGATGATATAGTGCATATAAATGACAAGCTTTTTAAATACATTGCCATGCGTGCTGGAAAAATTGATTATGACGTACTTCAGTTCCCTTCCGTTATTCGTGGAGCTAGTAATGCAGTCGTTAATCTTTTGAATTATGATATGACCATTATGGGTGTAAGGCAAATTTCCGTAAGTGACTCTCAAAATGTGGTGATCTATCCGGCAGAACAAAAAGTAATTCTTAAAAAGAACAGTGATTTTATTTTTGCGGGTATTGTTCATGCTGGACGATTTGATTTTTTTGGAAAAGAATTTTCATTTGATTACGAAAAATTTATTGTCAATCTTAAAAATGTGGATTCACTTCGTATGATGGTTACTTCAAAAGAACCGGATGCTTATGGCGAATTTCCTTTGGTTAAAGTTAGAACAGTAATTGAGCACATCAATGGCGACCTTGAGATTGATAATCCCGCAAACAAATCGGGCAGAAAGCCATTTCCTCAATATCCTATCTTTAATAGTTTTAAAGATTCGTATACCTATTATGATAAAAAATCCATTCAAAATGGAAGGTATAATAAAGACAAGTTTTATTTTCACTTGCAGCCTTTTACGATAGATAGTTTGGATAACTTTTCCAACGAAGGATTAAATTTTAAGGGCGATATGGTTTCGGCAGATATTTTCCCCACATTTAAGGAATCGTTGACGCTACAGCCTGATTATTCATTAGGATTTGTCACACAAACACCTGCAGACGGCTACCCGATGTATGGAGGCAAAGGAACATATAATGCATCCATCAAACTAAGTAATCAGGGGTTTCATGGTGATGGCACTTTAAAATACATTACTTCTGTCAGTACTTCCAAAGACTTTTTATTCTTTCCCGACTCCACCAATTGTATCGCACAGAGTTATGATGTAACACAACAAAAGATCAAACCTGAATTTCCGCAACTGCACGGAGAAGATGCAAAAGTACATTGGGTGCCCGGAAAAGATATTATGAATGTCTGGAACAACAAAGATAAAAAGTTTCTTGATTATAATGGACAAGCTGAATTTAATGGTAGACTATCTTTAACACCTAAACAATTATTCGGTTCTGGAACGGCCGATTTTTCGAATGCAAAGCTGAATGCAAAGCTCGTCAAGTTCAAATCCAATTCGTTTGATTCAGACACATCCAACTTTAGCTTAAAGTCATCTGATATTGCTGCATTGGCATTTAAAACAGAAAACGTGAACTCTCATATTGACTTTGACAAACGGATGGGAGAATTTGTTTCAAATGGTAAGGGTTCAGTGGTTAGTTTCCCTGTAAATCAGTACATCTGTTTTATGGATAATTTTAAATGGTTTATGGATGACAGTCAGATCGAACTAGGTGCAAACAAAAAGCCGAATGCCAATGCTGCTAATGAGGATCTAGATTTAGTCGGACCGGAGTTTATCTCTGTGCATCCCAAACAAGACTCATTAAGATTTCAATCACCATCAGCTAAATTTGACTTGAAAAGATATGTGATTACGGCTAAAGGAGTGAAATATATCAATGTAGCAGACGCACGTATTTATCCAGAAAAAGGTGATGTGATTATTGATAAAGATGCCGTGATGCGAACATTTACTAATGCGAAATTGTTAGCCAATTCCATTACTAAATACCATAATTTATACAACTGTACGGTGAATGTATTTGCACGTAAAAATTATGCTGGCTCCGGCTTTTACGATTATATCGATGAGATTAAAACCAAGCAGACATTTTATTTTAGTAATGTAAGTGTGGATACTACATTTCAAACATTTGCAGAAACAACTATTCCCGACTCTTCCAAATTTAGGTTAAGTCCGAATTTTGAATACAAAGGAAAAGTGAAGTTGAAAGCAACAAACAACTTCTTGGTATTTGATGGTTCTGCTCGCATTTCACACGATTGTGCAAATTTGCCTAAAACGTGGTTTAAATTTGAGTCGGAGATCAACCCCAATAATATTTACATTCCAATTTCAAAAAATCCGGTTGACGTATCTGGGAAACCTATCGCTGCTTCTATGATGGTAACAACAGATTCAACACATTTTTATTCTGCATTCTTATCAGCGAAAGAAGCCAATAACGATTCGTATGTGTTGCAAGCAGATGGGTTTTTATTCTTTGATAAAAGCTCCAGAGAATACCGAATCTCTAACAAAGAGAAATTAGTGGAACGTTCATTGCCAGGGAATTACTTAAGTTTTAATACGACTCAATGTAAAGTGTATGGAGAAGGGAAAATAAATTTAGGTGGCGATTTTGGTCAGGTTAAAATCGAATCATTCGGTAGTGCTGTTCATCTGCTTATTCCAGATTCCACGAATTTTGATCTGTTGATGTCTTTCGATTTCTTCTTTGACGATGGCGCAATCGGTAAAATGTCAGATGCTATTGTTTCGAATGCAGACCTGAAACCAACAGATTTCTCAAGACCTGTTTATGAAAAAGGAATGCGTGAAATGATAGGAAAGGAGCAAGCCGATAAGTTGTTATCGGAATTAAATTTATATGGTTCTTTCAAGAAATTTCCGGATGAATTAAAGAAAACCATTGTAGTTACAGATGTTAAAATGAAATGGAACAAAGACACACGCTCATATACATCAACTGGTAAAATTGGAGTCGGTAACATTTACAAAACGCAAGTAAATAAATTAGTGGATGGTCGAATTGAGATCATAAAAAAACGTGGTGGAGACATCCTTAATATTTATTTGGAATTAGATGCAAACAATTGGTATTATTTTAATTATACAAGAGGAACAATGTTAGCCGTTTCTTCTAACGAAGCATTCAATACCATTTTAAAAGAGTTGAAACCGGATAAGCGTCAGAAAGATGGAGACAAAGACAAAAAAGAAGGAAACTATAATTACAACATTTGTTCTCCTGCTAAAAAGACCCAGTTCTTACGTAAAACTCAAAGCGCAGAATAATAGTGATTAACTACTCAAACATATTATTACTACTCGGTGCTTACTTAATAGGTTCTATACCCACTGCTGTTTGGATAGGCAGGTATTTCTATAAAATTGATGTACGGGAATATGGCAGTGGAAATGCAGGTGCTACGAATACATTTCGTGTGTTAGGGAAAAAAGCAGGAATTCCTGTGTTGCTCATAGATGTGCTAAAAGGTTTTTCAGCAGTCTGCCTAGCATCTTTTAGTCCCTATATTTCAGGCTCCAATCAATTTATTAATCTTGAATTGGTTTTGGGAATAGCATCATTAGTAGGACATATATTTCCTTTGTTTGCTTCCTTTCGAGGCGGCAAAGGAATAGCAACTTTGTTAGGGATCATACTCGCAGTTCACCCGTATGCTGCTTTTATATCCATTGCCATATTTATTGCTGTGCTTCTTATATCTAGCTACGTTTCATTAAGTTCAATGGTATCTGCTGTTGCTTTTCCAATCGTTGTAATTTTCATCTTTAAAACAACAGTTCCATCCTTAATCATCTTCTCTATCTTAATTGCAATAATGGTGTTGATCACACATCAAAAAAATATAGAACGTTTGCTTAGAAGAGAAGAATCCAAAGCAAAACTGATTAAGAAGAAAAAGAAAAAAGAAGAAATTGTTGAAGTTGAAATTGAAACGAAGTAATTAAAATAAAAATCAAATTACTACGTTTCCAAACAATGAAAGACATTTCCATTTATAAGATCTCTCCACAAGTCCAATCAATTCGTTTTTCAACCATTCTTGTTTTACTACTCTCATTATTTCTTTTTAAGCAATCAAATTCCCAAACCATTATTTCTGTTACCGGCAGAGCCTTCGATAAAGAAAGCAGAAACCTGCCAATGGGTAGTTTGATGATCATTAACAAGCGAACAAACAGCGGTACCTTTGCAGATGTGGAAGGGAAGTTCATATTAAATATTCTTCCATCCGATACGCTTATTTTTTCAGCTATAGGTTTCAGAGTAAAAAAGGTCTGTTTAAAAGACTCTATAGCAAAAAAACACTATAGCATTGAAGTTCCACTTCAAAAGATTTCCTATGAATTGAAAGAAGTAAGTGTGTTTGCCGACAGAAGTTTAAATGAGATTCAGAAAGATATTGACCGATTAGGAAAAATAAATACTTATTCAGTTAATGGTGTAAATGCAATAGAAAGTCCAATTACAGCATTATATGAGCGATTCAGTAAAATAGGCAAAGCAAAACAAAAAGTTTCGAAATGGGAAAATGAAGATCTGAAAAGAGATATTTTAAAAGACCTGTTTCGTGTTTATATCAAGTTTGATGTGATAGAACTGAACGATGATCAGTTTGATGAATTTATTCGCTACCTCAATTTAAGTGATGAATTTATTCAGAATGCCACACAGTTCGAATTGGTGATGGCTATAAAAGGTCGTTACGAAAGCTACAAATACCGATGGCATTAACCTCTTCACTGCAATAGAAAAAAACAATTAGTATCTTTTTTGGCAGTAGCCTTTTCTATTTTCGTCCTTCATCATAAGAAATTTTATGTCTGCAAAGGTTTGGAACCAGGCTCCGACAGTTCGTCTTTTACTACCTTTTATAGGAGGAATCCTTTCTGCGATTTATTTCCCTCATGAATTCGAGAATGCATTGGTTGTATTATCTGTATTGATCATCCTTGTATCAGCCATTGTGCTCATTCCTAAATTTAATATTTCATACAAAAATTCCTTTTGGTTTGGATGGATCAGTTACATCACCTTATTCCTTCTTGCATACCAGCTGACCATCTACAAAACAGAAAAATTTTCTTCGGATCATTTTTCAAAGATCAAAGATCCTTCTCATTTAGTATATGCGCGAGTTTCCGATTCATATATTGAAAAAGAAAGATCAATAAAAGTGATCTTAGAAATAAGAGCAGTAAAAAAAGGACAATCATGGATGAGTAGCAGAGGGAAAGCAGTGGTATATATTAAGAAAAATGACCTATCATTAAAATTAGAATATGGTGAAGAGCTTTTTTTAAAAGCTGATTTCAAAGATATACCAGAACCCCAAAACCCCGCTGAATTTAATTACAAAAAATTTTTGGCCTTACACAACATCTATCATCAAGCCTATGTAAAAAATAATGAATGGTTTTCTACAAAAATAAATTCAGGAAATCCATTCATTAAATATTCTATCGAACTGCGAAACAAACTCTTGAAAGTGCTGACCGAAAACCATTTAACAGGAGATGAGTTTTCTGTTGGATCCGCATTATTACTTGGCTATGTGGATAAATTAGATGCCGATATTATTTCGGCGTATGCAAGCACCGGGGCGCTGCATGTTTTATCAGTTTCCGGAATGCATGTTGCCATCGTATACATTGTTTTTAATTGGTTGCTTTTTTTTCTCGATAAAATAAAATATGGAACGACTTTAAAAGCTATTTTGTTGATCCTTTTCCTTTGGTTCTATTCTGCATTAACAGGTTTATCTCCATCCGTATTAAGAGCAGCAACGATGTTCAGCTTTATCATCATCGCAAAAACATTAAACAGACATACAAACATTTACAATACCCTTTCTGCAGCTGCATTATTTTTACTATTGATACATCCTAATTTAATAATGGAGGTAGGGTTTCAACTTTCCTATATTGCAGTTATTGGAATTGTTTATATACAACCAAAAATTAAAAACTGGTTTGAACCTGATCATTTTTTGTTGGACCAAGTATGGACCATTACATCTGTTTCCATTGCCGCTCAGATAGCTACTTTTCCACTTGGACTTTATTATTTCCATCAATTCCCCAATTATTTTCTTCTTGCTAATTTAGTGGTGATACCCATTTCTACTGTGATCATTTATTTAGGAATTGCTGTCTTCGCTTTTTCAAAAATACCACTTGTGGTAAAATATCTTTCCGTTTGTTTTACCTGGTCCATCTGGCTTTTAAACAGCTCCGTAAAATGGATTGAAAATCTACCGGCTTCTTTAGTTCAAGGCATCCACATTAGCACCAGTGAAACATGGCTAGTTTATGCCATTATTGTTTTATTCTTTGGCTATTTCACGACAAAGAAGTACAACTATATTGTTTATGTATTGGCGACAACAATATTGATTTTGCTCATACAAGTAGATGAACAACTTGAACAATTGAAACAAAAGAAATTGATCGTATACAATATACCGAAAACGAGCGCAATAGATTTTATTACAGGCAAGACGAATGTTCTGTTAACTGACACTGTTTTTGGAAGAGATGAAAGAGGATTGCTTTTCCATGTAAAGCACAACTGGTGGGAATTAGGTCTGGTGAACTCAAAGATCATTTCAAAAAGCTATACCGATACAAACCTGAAGGTAGAAAACAATTTCATTCAATATGAAAACAAGCGGATCGGAATCATAAATAGGGAGTTGATTCTTGCAAAAAAAAATCAAAAAACAAGCTCTCCTTTTATAGTAGATTATTTAATTATTTCAGGCAATGCAAAGGTTAGTATTGCAAACATAGAAAGGATTTTTAGCGTAAAAACCATTATTTTCGATTCATCTAATTCTGAATATACAATCAACAAATGGAAATCGGAGTGTGCTGTATTTAATCAATCGTATTATTCGGTGGTCGACTCAGGAGCATTTATTGAAAACATGTAGCTGGTTTCTCAATATGTCTATCATTGCTTTGCCTGAAGCTGTTGGCATTAAAATCCCATCAATTGAGCAGAATTTGGAGCTATGTCAATTCGTTTATAGGAAGTAATTCACGTATAATTTGTTCTAAAATCTAGGTCGATTGCAAAAAAAACACATCGTTTAGGCATTTAAATAGGAGTTTTATTTTTTTATGATAAACAAATATCTGCTCAATGGATTTTAAATTTTACTTTTGCATATGCATTTTAAGATAGGCGATAAAGTAAGATTTCTAAACGAAAAAGGAGAAGGCATCATTAGTAAGATCATCAACAAAACAACTGTTGGTGTTACTATTGAAGATGGTTTCGAACTGCCTTTTGCTGTTTCAGAATTATTAACCATACCTAAAGATCCGACATCACCATCACCATCAAAGATAGTGGAGGAGCCTGTATTTTTTAATGAGACAACATCAAAAAGTATAATCACAAAAGAGGAGCAAGAAGGGATTTATATGGCATTCTCACCTGAGAAAATGAATGACATCGCCCATTCCGATTTTAATGTCTGGCTGATCAATTATACCGGCTATCAGATTCTTTTTTCCTATTCCATTGTTAGTGCAAAAGGATTTAAAACTTTTGAAACAGGAACGATACAAGCATTTGAAAACTTATTGGTTGAGACCATCGACCGGAAATTATTGACGGAGAGTTCGAATTTTAAAGTGGATATACTCTTTTTTAATGAGCAGGAACATGTATACCAAGCGCCCATCAGTGAAATAGTAAAATTGAAGCCTATCAAGTTATACAAGGAAAATGCTTTTGCAGATAATAACTTCATCTCCGAAAAAGCATTGATCATAAACATTACTAAGATCAATACGCTTGAAGAACAAATTGAAACACCGAAAATCGATCTTTCTAAAATATTATTACAGAAGAGAAGTCATTTCGAACCTCATAAAAAATCGAAGCCACACATCAGTAATAATCCGGCATACGAGTTGGAGATCGATCTTCATATCGAAGAGTTGGTGGATACACATGCTGGCATGAGCAATGCCGAGATTATTCAGATCCAGTTAAAACATCTGCAAAGAGCTATCGATAAAGCTATTGCAGAACATTGCAGGAAACTGGTCGTGATACATGGTGTAGGGAACGGAAGATTAAAATCGGAAGTGCATGCAATACTTGATTCACTAAAATTACGCTATCACGATGGTTCTTATGCAAAGTATGGCTTCGGAGCAACCGAAATTGTTATCGCTTAAATGGGGATTATTTTTTTTCTTCCTTACATCAGCCATTTACACATCGTTTAATTGATTATCTTTGCAATCGCAGGCCGTTCTATCGCTGTCCGTTTAGGCGGAGAGAGGAAAGTCCGGGCAACACAGAGCATCCCACTTCCTAACTGGAAGGATCCATAGCAATATGGAGACAGCAAAGTGCCACAGAAAAAAACCGCTGTTCGCAAGAATAGTAAGGGTGAAAATGTGAGGTAAGAGCTCACGGTATTGGTTGGCAACAATCAATATGGGTAAACCTTGGGAGTTGAAAGACCAAATAAACCGGAGCATAAGAGCTGCTCGCTCAATTCCGGAGGGTAGGTTGCTTGAGTCTTGCAGTGATGCAAGAACTAGATAAATGATAGGACTTGCCTGCCGAAAGGTAGGCTCGACAGAACCCGGCTTACAGGCCTGCTTTTTTTAAAAATAATACTGATTCTCGAATTATCTTTTCGAGTTTTAGGAACAAGCGTATCAAAAAGTATTTGATAATAAGATACTATGAAAAAACAAACGCTATTAATCTTCCTCTTATTTTTGATCTTCAACAACTCATTTACTTTCGCTCAAAAAAAGCGAGATGAAGCGCGTGAAAACATTCTGATGTTAAAGAACGGAGCTCTCTTGGTAAGGCTAAAAACATCTTCACTAAAGATAAATGCGTTAAAAGAAAAAGGATTAACGAAAGAAGCGGAGGAACTAAGAATCAATCAGGAGAAAGAGAATACCGCCATTATGCGCGCTTTTAAAACAAGCTTTACATTTTGTCCGGTGTATTTTTTTTATTCAAATTATTCAGCAGAAATAACATCCGGAAATTACATAGGACTCTTGATGGATGTGAATTCGAAAACAGATTCTACTTTTAACAACAGCAATTATTTGATAGGGGAGTTCGATCAAAGCGCTACCACACAGTTAAGCGCTTTTTTTATTAAAGATAAAAAGTATGTTCCATTGCGTTCACCATTTCCATTCTTAATAAAACAAAATCAAGGGTTAACCACAGCACGCTCAAACGAAGCGATAGTAAGCCTTTTGAGTAAGAGGCTATCGGAGTTTTATCTTCAATAATCTGCTCCATAGTAAAAAAAAGTTTGCAAAACCAAATAATGTAGTATCTTTGCAGCGGTTTTAGTCAAAAAAAGGATTTTTGCTGAGACGAATTTACGACTGTAGAACATTGCCGAAAAAGCCCCAATACCACTGATGGTGGGCTCCTTAAACACAGTTGTCAGATTCAACTCACACATACTTCCTAGTAAGTTGACAACTGTAATATAAACTTAATACACACTTAATGAACAAATTTGAAGCGTTAGGCTTTAGCAATTCTATTGTTAAAGCAGTAACAGAATTGGGTTTTGAAAATCCAACTCCAATCCAGGAAAAAGTAATTCCTGTATTATTAGAAGGTAATACCGACCTTGTCGCTCTTGCGCAAACAGGTACAGGAAAAACAGCAGCCTTTGGTTTGCCTTTAACTCACTTGATCGATTTCACGTCACGTGATACACAAGCAGTGATCATTTGTCCTACACGTGAATTGTGTATGCAAATCACACGCGATCTTCAAAGCTATACCAAATACATTGACGGTGCAAACATCGTTGCCGTATATGGTGGCGCAAGTATCGACAATCAATCACGCGACATTAAAAAAGGTGCACAAATAGTTGTTGCAACTCCTGGTCGTTTGTGTGATATGATCGACCGTAGACGTGTTAATTTCAGCAACGTTCGTTTTGCTGTATTAGATGAAGCGGATGAAATGTTGAACATGGGATTCAAAGAAGATCTTGATACCATCTTATCTCAAACACCGGAAGAAAAAAACACTTGGTTATTTTCTGCTACAATGCCGGATGAAGTATTGCGCATCTCTAAAAACTACATGGAAAACCCTGTAGAAATAACAGCTGGTACTAAAAACTCAGGTAATGATAATATCGAACACATTTACTATTGTGTTCAGGCTCGTGATAAATACGCTGCATTAAAACGTATCGCGGATTCTAATCCGGATATTTTTGCGATCGTATTTTGCCGTACCCGTATCGAAACACAAGAAATTGCGGATGCATTAATTAAAGATGGTTACGGTGCAGATTCATTGCATGGCGACTTATCGCAACAACAACGTGATCATGTTATGAAACGTTACCGTGCTCGTTCACTTCAGATGCTTGTTGCAACCGATGTTGCTGCTCGTGGTATTGATGTGAATGATGTTACACACGTTATCAATTACAACTTACCTGACGAAATAGAAAACTATACGCACCGTTCGGGACGTACTGCACGTGCTGGTAAAAAAGGTGTTTCTATCTGTATCATCAACATGAAAGAAGTTGGTAAGATCAGAATCATTGAACGTATCATCAAGAAAAAATTCATACAAGGAACTATTCCTACAGGATTTGAAGTATGTGAAAAACAATTGTTCAGTCTGGTTAAAAAGATCCACAACATAGAAGTAAATGAAGAAGCGATTGAAGCGTATTTACCAAACATCTATGATGAATTAAAAGAACTGACAAGAGAAGATATCATCAAACGTTTTGTATCAACGGAGTTTAACCGCTTCTTGGATTATTACAAAAATGCGCCTGACTTGAATGCAAATACATCAAGAGACAGAGAACGTTCTTCTTCCACACCGGGCATCACAAAATTATTCATCAACTTAGGCGAATTAGATAGCTTGACACCGGCAACGATGAAAGAATATATTTCTGAAGTTTCAGGAGTAGATACAGCATCTATTGTAAACATCGATGTAAAATCAAGTTTCTCTTTCATTGAAGTGAAAACAGAAGCTGCTGAAATTATTCAAGGAACATTCAAAACAGCACGTTACAACAACCGTAATGTACGTATTGAATCTCGTGGAGACAGTGGTGGAGACAGACGTGAACGTGGTGGCTACGAAGGTGGCGGAAACAGAAGATCATTTGGTGGTGGCGGAGAACGCAAATCATACGGTGGCCGTTCTGATAGAGGTGGAGATAGAGGCGGTTACAGAGGGAACAGCGGATCCGGTGATAGAAGAAGTTCTGGCTCAGGAGAGCGTAAATCATACGGTGATCGTTCAGAAAGAGGTGGAGAACGCAAATCATACGGAGACCGTTCTGAAAGAGGTGGAGAACGTAAATCATACAGCGATCGTGAAAAGAGTTTTTCTAAAAGTGCGAGTGCTGCAACGGAAAAAAGTTTTTCTAAAGGCAACAGTGAATCAACTGGTGGCGATAGAAAAAGTAATTTCTCAAGAGAAAGACGTCCGAGAAAACAGTTTTAATTAAACTGTTAGTACATAAAAAAAGGTGAAGCAGAAATGCTTCACCTTTTTTTATGTATAAACTTTACTTACTTCTTAGAAGCATTTGGCTCTTTCGGTTTCATCAGAGTATTCATTGCCATCATTTCTTGCATGGTACGTTGCATATTATCGCTTGAGCCATCCAGGAAAATAACATTTCCTTTACCATATTCTGCAAAGTTTTTGATCGCTTCTGTCCACATAGAGAATAAAATAACAGAAGTATCTAAATTCGCTTGCTCCATTTCTTTTGCCGCCTGGCTCATTCCTTTTGCTACTTCTTCACGGAACAATGCAACACCTTGTCCACGCAATTGAGCTGCTAAACGTTCTGCTTCCGCAGCAATTTTAATCGCATTACCATCAGCTTCCGCAGCTTTAGTTTTAGTAATTAATAAAGCTTGTCCTTCGTTTTCAGCAGCCGCTTTTAAATTACTCGAAGCAACCACTTGCGCCATTGATTTGATGATCGCTTCATCAAAAGTGATGTCGTTCAACTGAAGATCGAGTAGGTGGTACCCCCATGTTTCCAAGGTTTGATCAATTTGTTCCTTAACGTCGTTCACGATCTCTTTACGAAGCGACAATACTTCCGATTGTTTTTTTGTCGCCACAAAACCGCGAATAGAACCTTCAATGGTACGCACGAGTGCTTGCATCAAGTTACGGTCGTCAATAAATTTGAAGGCTACATTTTTAATGCTTTCCTCGTTGGTATTGATAACAGCATATAACAACATAGCTTTGAAATACACATTCGCCTGATCAATGGTGATGGCTTGAAACTCAAGTTCCACGGAACGGTTTTGGATAGAGACGCGTTTGTAGATCTGTTCTACAAAAGGTACTTTAAAGTTTAATCCCGGACTCATGATTCTTCGGTATTTACCAAAAACGGTAACTACAGCAATAGAACCTTGAGTAACCGTAACAAACGAAAGAAACAGCACTAAAAGTGCTAAAACTAGCAGTATAATAGATAGTAAGGGCATTTTTTTTATGATTTAATTGGTTCACACAAATGTATTACAAATAAATATGGGAAGAGGAATTTTTAATTTTTTAAAAATAAATTCGTTTAAGCGCACCCGTTTGTAAATGTTTTGATTATATTTGCACCGCTTTTTAAAGCAAAAACGGCTGCGAACCTGCCTGACGGCAGGCAGGGCTCGACAAGAAGCAGAAGATAAAAAATGAAACATTTTGTATATGTTTTGAAAAGCCAAAAGGATGGCAGACTATACAAAGGGATGACGAAAGATGTAGCAAATAGATTGAAGCAACATAATTCGGGAGAAACAAAAAGTACAAAAGCTTATTGCCCTTGGGTTCTGGTTTATACCGAAGAATTCAAAACAATTGAAGAGGCAGTAAACAGAGAAAAATATTTGAAAAGTGGAGTTGGAAGAGAATTTTTGAACGAACGGCTGCGTAGCTCAACTGAATAGAGCGTCTCACTACGGATGAGAAGGTTAGGGGTTTGAATCCCTTCGCGGTCACCATAAAAACACCATTGCAATTTGCAATGGTGTTTTTTTATTAGAACTCGCTGCGTACCTGCCTGCCGGCAGGCAGGGCTCAACTGAATAGAGCGTCTCACTACGGATGAGAAGGTTAGGGGT
>Ga0209596_1000249_pt1 | contig 50114 bp, 47 predicted proteins | sample M_130807_MF_Meta_FD_187314 | JGI IMG/M metagenome (GOLD analysis project Ga0209596, IMG submission 187314) | Freshwater microbial communities from Lake Montjoie, Canada to study carbon cycling - M_130807_MF_MetaG (SPAdes) (version 2) | ecosystem: Environmental > Aquatic > Freshwater > Lake...
TAATATTTTAAATATTGGAAGATTAAAATTAGGTGCTGCTACCATTGGAGGGGCTAGAAGAGCATTAACTACAACTATTCAGTATGCAAAAGCAAGAGAGCAGTTTAAATTACCTATTGTAAAGTTTGGAGCCATTCGTCATAAGCTAGCTGAAATGGCAATTCGTTTATGGGTGGGAGAAAGTGCATTATATAGAGTGTCTAATAATATAGATGAGCAAGAACAATTATTATTAGCTGCTGGTAAAACTTTATCTGAATCATTATTAGGGGCTGCGGAAGAATACGCGATTGAGTGTGCTATTTTAAAAGTATATGGTTCTGAGGTATTGGATTATGTAGTAGATGAAGGCGTGCAAGTACATGGAGGAAACGGGTATAGCGATGAGTATGCTATTTCAAAAGCTTACAGAGATAGTCGTATTAATAGAATTTATGAAGGAACCAATGAAATCAATAGACTCTTAACCGTGGACATGGTTTTAAAACGTGCCATGAAAGGTAAATTAGATTTAATGGGCCCTGCGATGGAAGTACAAAAAGAATTAATGAGCGTACCCGATTTTGGTGGAGCAGAAGAGGGACCTTTTGCCAAAGAAAAGCAAGCCATTGCTAATTTCAAAAAATGTATTTTAATGGTAGCAGGTGCTGCAGTGCAAAAATTAATGATGACACTGAATAAAGAGCAAGAGATACTTATGAATATTGCTGATATGTCAATTATTACTTTTCATGCAGAGTCGGCTTTATTAAGAGTAGAAAAATTAGCAGCTATGCATGGCGAGGCTACTGTTGCAGTGCAAGCCGATATTACCCGTACTTATATTTATGATGCAGCAGATGCTATTAACAAAGCAGGCAAGGACGCCTTGAATAGTTTTGCAGAAGGAGATGAACTACGCATGATGAATATTGGCCTTAAGCGTTTCACAAAAGTAGATTCATTTAATAGCAAAGAAGCCCGCAGAAGAATTTGTGCGCAATTAGTAGCAGACGATGGCTATAAATTATAAAACCTATAATAATAGTTGTAAAAGCTAATTAAAATTATAATTGGTAAGCATTCGAAAAAAGAGTCCCGTAGTTATCTACGGGACTCTTTTAATTATAGCAATAAATTATCTATAAAATAACATTTAAATAATTATTCAAACGATTATAAACCTTTACTCTTATGCCTTCGATGTTTTATATCCTAACTTCTCTGGTGTAATAGGTAGGTCTCTTACTCTTTTGCCAGTGGCGTTATACACTGCATTGGCTACTGCTGCTGCAAAACCTATTAAGGCAATCTCTCCTATTCCTTTAGCACCAATCTCATTCATATTTACATCTGGCTTATTCACAAACCAAACATCGGTGGGAGGAATTTGAGAATGTAAAGGCACATGGTAAGCACCAAAACTTGCATTGGTAATTTGCCCACTTGCATGATCGAATTCAACTTTTTCAGTAAGCGCCATTCCAATACCTCCTACTACTCCACCAATCATTTGGCTTCTCGCAGTTTTAGGACTTATAATTTTACCAGCGTCCCCTGTAGTCACTACATTTAATATTTTAATAGTACCGTCCTTTGGGTTCACAGCAAGTTTTACATAATGAGAGGAAAAAGAATTGCTCGTAAATTTTAATTGCGCAGCTGTTTTACCATTAGAAGCAATCGTTAAATCTATTTTTTCTTGATTGGCTAATTTTAATAAAGCAGTAATATCAATTTTAGTATTCACATCGGTTTTAGCTATCACCATTTCATTTTTCACTTCCATTGCATCGGCTGTACTACCAGCAAAAGCAGGGGCAAATTGAATGGCCATTTCTTTCAATTTTTGTTGCAAGGTTTTGCAAGCTAAATCAACGGCAGAGCCTACTGTAGAAGTAGTACCAGAGCCACCTTGAGAAGGACCTGGAGGTAAATCAGAGTCGCCTAATTTGAATTTAATTTTTTGAATAGGCATTTGCATGGCATCGGCAGCAATAATAGACATACTTGTCATCGTACCAGGGCCCATATCACTAACAGCACACTCTAATAATAATTTACCATCATTAGTTAAAACAATTCTTACCGAAGCAGCTCCTTTGCCGGCACCAAATACACCCACCGACATACCATAACCAATTAACATTCCATTTTCTTTTAAACTACCCGGCACTGTAGGACGGTTTTTCCATCCAATTTTTTCCATGCCATAAGCATAACAGTCTTTAATATTAATATCAGAGAAGGGTAATTTATTTTCTGGATTCACCGACGTAAAGTTTTTAATTCTTAACTGAATGGGATCCATTTTTAATTTATAGGAAAGCTCATCAATGGCGCTCTCTAATGCAAAGCAACCGGTAGCTTCACCCGGACCACGCATCCAAATAGGTGTGCTTACATCAAGTGGTAGTATGCTATATTTAGTATCTACATTTTCACAAGCATATAAAAATTTAGAAGCCTCTACAATACCTTCTCTAAAATCTTCATATTTTGAAGTATTGCTAATTGCTTCATGGCTAATACCCATAAAGTTTCCAGCAGCATCGGCTCCAATGCCTACTTTCTGCCAAGACTGCGGACGGTAACCCACCATGGTAAACATTTGAGGACGGGTAAGTACCAACTTCACTGGTCTATTTATTTTTTTAGCAGCGATACAAGCAGCTGCAACATGGGGCCAACTTCTTAATCCACTTCCAAAACCTCCTCCCACATTTTCAGCAATCACTCTTACATTTTTATCCACTAAGCCAAAGGTTCTAGCCACAGTTGACTGTGTACTCTTAGGCCCCTGTGTTTTATCGTACAAAGTAATTTTATCATCTCCTTCCCAATAAGCAATGGTGGCGAATAGCTCCATGGCATTATGTACTTCAATTGGAATATTATATTCAGCTTCTATAAAATTTGCAAGCTCTTTATATTTTTTCTCTGTTCCTCTTTTATAATTAATGGGTGCTTTTAAATTAGCAGCATCTAATCTTGCTTTATCAAAATTAGTTTCAAACTTTTCTATTTCATATTCTGCTTTTACAAAACGAACAGCTGCATTGGCATTTTCAAAACTATCCGCTAGTATTAAAGCAATGGGCTGTCCAAAGAAGCGTACTTTATTATCATATAAAACTTTATAGCCTCTCCACTCTGAAACATTCTTAGGCCTCTCTGCTGCAATAGGGTTATATCCAGGCACTGCAGGACAATTAGCATAATATATAATGTCTAGCACACCCGGCATTGTTAATGCCTTAGAAGTATCTAAATTTTTAATAGTCCCTTTGGCAATGGTGCTGGTAACAAAAACAGCATAAGCCATATTGGGAAGGCTGTGTTCTGCAGTATATTTTGCTTTACCATTTACCTTCTCGGCACCATCTACGCGTTCATCTTCGAGCAGTATTGTATTATTGATTGATTTCATAATGTTGAATTAAAGAGATTAAATTTTAACACCCGTTTTAGCTACTTCTTCAATAGCATCAACAATGTTTTGATAAGCACCGCATCTGCAGATATTGGTATCCATATAAGTTTGAATACTTTTTCTAGTTTTTGCATTGCCTTCTCTAACACAAGCCACTGCCGACATAATTTGTCCGCTGGTGCAATAACCACATTGAAAAGCATCATTCTTTAAAAAGGCTGCCTGCATAGGGTGTAGTTTCTCTCCCTCACTTAAACCTTCAATGGTAGTAATTTTATTATTCTGATTATTCAAGGCTAATTGAATACAAGACTTTGTTCTTTTACCATTAATATGAATTGTACATGCACCGCACTGTCCCATCTCACAACCTTTCTTAGTACCGGTATAAGCTAGGTCTTCTCTTAATAAATTAAGTATAGTTGTTCTGGCATCAATTTCAAGATTCATTAATTTACCATTAATTGTAATAGCTAATTTTTCTTTGGCTATAGGTAAAGGAATGACGCGTTCTACTGCAAAAGCTTTCACTAAACTAGTAGGCGTAAAATAAAGTGCTGCAATAGATGCAGATTTTTTCAAAAAGCCCCTTCTGCCATCATGCGAAGTACAGGGTTTCATAAGCGTAGGTTTGATGTAATTTACAAATGAAATTTTATACAATCTTCACATTGCGAGAAAAACTTTCTTCCAAAGAAATTAAAGTTTCTGTGCGCTCAATGCCTTTGATTTTTTGTAGTTCGTCATGTAGTACAAAACGAAGTTGTTGAATGTCTTTGCAAACAATTTCAACAAACATGCTATAATTACCCGTTGTATAATTAACACGCACTACTTGAGGAATATTTTTCAAGGCCAGGGCCACCGTATCATACAATGAACTCTTTTCCAAGTATATACCAATAAAGGCTATGATATCATAGCCAAGTACTTTTAAGTCAACGGCTAAGCGCTTGCCTTTCACAATGCCTAGCTCCTCTAGCTTTTTAATACGCACGTGAATGGTACCACCCGATACAAAAAACTGCTTGCCTAAATCGGCATAGGAAATTTCAGCATCTTGCATCATGGCTTGAATAATTTGCAAATCCAGCTTATCTATGCTTTTGTCAATGTTTAATTTAGGGTTGATTTTAGCCTCCATATTTATATAGTTTTAAATAATATGGCAATTTATTAATAATTTTCTATATTTTAAACAAAATACTTAAAATATTTGCAACATAAAGGCCAATACTTTAGTTTTGATTTATCAAATGAGGGAAATCAATAGAAAAACCTCAAATGATAAGTTCTTAATACTGTGGGGTGACGAAACATAGGCATACGTACCTTCTTGTCTCGAAGGCGTGGATAACGGGATAAACGAAACATAGAGCCGCTTAGTAATAGGCGACCAGGGTAGACCACTCAACTTTGTGTTTTAGCTAACTGCCACATGGAGGTTCGATCCCTCCCCCTACAGCAACAAAAAAGCCTTCTCGAATTTTCGGGAAGGCTTTTTTATGATAATTAATAGCGCTACAACTCCCAACCCTTTCTATACTCTCTATAAAAATATTTATTCGCAGCAGCGTTATTGGTAATTTTCATACTCTCAGTATCGTAATAAATACGCTTACCTGTTCTTAAAGCAACGCCTCCTAATAAAATAGTTTCTGTAATTGCATTTGCTTTTAAAAAGCTACCCGGCGATTCTTGTTTATTCATAAAGGCATCAATCCAAATATCATTAGGTGCTTCTCTTAACTCTGCAGGTCTAGTTTTGTCTTTCATATAGGCCACCATTTTTGAATCAGGAATAAGTGTTGGATTTTCACAATTAAATCCTGCTAATATTTTTCCTTTATCTCCCACAAACATCATTCCCTCTATGGGTAGTTCTGCATTTATATTGTCTACTTCATCTGGAATGGCTGGTCGCATTCCTCCATCATACCAAAATAAATTAAAGGCAGGTAATGTTTTTTGTGCAGGAAATTTAAATTTTACCATGGAGCTATAAGGAAAGGCTACATCATTTTTAATACCTTGACTTACTTGATTGACTATTTCACGATTCGTCGTACCGCAGGCTTCTGCACTTATTGGTGGTGTATCAATACCAAGTGTTAAAAATAATGGCCATAAACTATAGTGGCCCATATCTGCAATGGTACCACCGCCAAAATCATACCAACCTCTAAATGTCATATGGGTATAATCTAAATGATAAGCTCTATCTGGCACAGGCCCTAACCATAAATCCCAATTCATTCCATCAGGAATAGGCATGCTCTCTTTTGGATTACTGGTGAACTGAGGCCATACAGGTCTGTTAGACCAATTATGTATTTCTTGTAAATTACCAATCACTCCATCTTCCAACATTTTTTTCAAGTTCTGATTCCCTTGAATTTTTGAATACGCCATTAAATGCGTACTTACTCCTGTCTTTCTTGCAGTATCAATAGTTAATCTTGCTTCATACATTCTGTTGGCAATAGGTTTATGAATAACCACATGCTTTCCTTTATTCATTGCAGCAATAGATATAGTACCATGCAAATGATCGGGTGTCATTATTTTAACTGCATCAAAATCTTTTTCTTTATCTAATAATTCTCTAAAGTCTTCATAGGAACTACAGGCCTTCTTTGTATTTGTTGCATTGGCTCTTGCATAATACCCATTCACCATTTCTTGACCAACATCTCTTCCTCCCGGTATACCATTTAAAGTAGCACCCCAATTTTTATTACCAGTGGCCTCTCTCATTAAATTTCTAATTTGAGTGGTTGACCAGTCGCGATAATTGGTACTGAACTTATTAGGATCGCAAACCGATACAATTTGCACTTTGGGATTTTTTAGTAAGTCAATTAATTCACGAATACCCTGTGTGCCGCAACCTATATAAGCCATTGTAAGCTTGTCACTTGGCGCAATATAACCTTTGCCACCTAAGACATGCCTAGGCACAATAGTGGCTGCGATGGAAGCTGCTACAGTAGTACCGATAAACTTTCTACGATTTAATTTCTTAGCCATGATAGTTTCATTTAAAGTGTAAATAATTAAGAAGACTGCAAAGAAAAAAGAGAGACCCTCTTTAAAATTAGATAAAATATCTTACCTTTTAGTCATCATTTATAAACAACAATTTTATGAACAGAAGAAAATTTATAGAAAATAGCGCGGCTAGTTTAGCTGCAGTAGGTATTTTTTCACAAATACCGAACTCTTTATTTGCGATGCCTAATTACAAGGGAATCAAGATGCCTATTGGTTATCAGTCATATGTGCTTCGCGACGAAATCAATAAAGATATTGTAGGTACTTTAAAAAAGACATTCGAGATGGGATATCAGCATGTTGAAATGTGCTCACCCTTTGGCTATGCGCCCGGTACTTTTGGAGCTTTGGCAAAGTATACAGGTAAAGAATTGAAAAATATTGTAAATGATTCAGGCCTAGCTTGTTATAGTGCACATTTTACATGGGAAGAATTGTCCAACAATTTAGATGCTCGTATTGCATTTGCACATGATATGGGATTAAAGCATATGGTATGTTCAGGAGGCTTGTATGGAAAAACAATGGATGGCTTAAAGATACAATGTGATACCTTAAATAAAATAGGTGAAAAAATTACAAGCGCTGGTTTAGTAGCAGGTTATCATAATCACAATGGAGAATTTGAGCAGAAAAAAGATGGCAGACCTGATTATGATATTATTTTAGAGCAACTAGATCCTACTTATATTAAAATGCAATTTCAGGTAGCCGCTGTGCAATTGGGTTATCAGGCTGCAGATTATTTCCGCAAATTTCCTGGTCGTTTTATTTCAGCGCACCTTTCTGATTATGCTGTAGACAATCACTATAAACAAATTGTATTAGGTGAAAAAGGATTAGTGGATTGGAAAGACTTTTTTGAAGCAGCTAAAGTAGGCGGTTTGAAATGGGTATATGTAGAGATGGAATCTGACCCAGGTACTTTAGAAGGAAGTGCGAAGTATTTAAAAACACTTTAGAATTAGTGATGTGATTTTCTAAAATCTATATTATTGAATATAGAAAGCCTCACTACATCTAAATTATTGAACTTATTTTTCTGATTCAAGATTTGATATACATTGGTATAACCAAATTGAAAAATATTATCATTATTTAAATAATAGTAAAAGCCAGCTGAGAGCCTGTTTTGATCAAAACTGTTGTAGACAATACTTTTACCAAAGTTTAAATAAATTTCTTCAGAGGCTACAAAAGAAATACTCCCCTTCTGATAATGATGTTTAGTTAAAGGTATATTGGATAAAAAATAATATCTAAACCTATAAGTAAAATCATAATTAGTACTTGGTGCATCATTTAAAGTAGTCTGTTTAAACCTTTCTTCTAGTCTTAGCCACTGTAGTGTTTTAAAATGTGGTAAGTCTTTATTTAATTGTACCATCTGCCAAGGGCGGAATTCTGCTAAATGATAATTGTTTGTACCTGTATGAATTTGATCGACATAGGTTAAGGCGCCCACTATTTTTAAATTATTCTTGGTATAATAAGTAGCTCCCAAGGTAGTCTCAGTAGCATACACCGATTTATAATACTGGTCGCTTAATTTTAATTGAAAATCAATCCAAGAACCCCATTTTTTTGAATACCTATTTTGATTTAAATAATCGAGCCAAGACTGCTGCCCATACTGCACTTGCTTCGTTTGTGCATTTAAGTGAAATGACCCCAATAGTAGTAGAAAAATCAAATAAAAAGTATACCTCATAGTGAACTATATATATTAGGGTCAGCACAATATAAGCATTATTCTATTTTTTCAATACTTGCTTTTTTTGTAACTTACTTATACAATTGAAGCATGCTTCAATAATTCAGCATTAATATAATACAAGCTAATATTTTATAATATAAATGATTTCAATGAAGTGCAAAATCAGAGCCCCTTATTACTTAACCATACTACTGTTTACCACAGCTTTTTTGTTTACTACTGCCAGCTCAAGAGCTCAATTAAAAGATGTTAGCCAATGGAAGCAACTTTTTAATGGTAAAGATTTAACAGGCTGGAAGCATGTAGGCGGAGGCAGTAGATTTGTAGAAGAGGGTTTATTAGCTAGCAAAGGCGGCATGGGTTTATTATATTGGGATGGTGGTAAATTAGGCAACTGCATTATAAGAGTGGTTTACAAAATGCAAAAATTTAATAGCAATGCGGGGGTATTTATAAGAGTTCCTATTGAACCCAAAGAAGAATGGATGCCCGTTTATTATGGCTATGAAGTACAAATTGACAACCATCCTGAAACTTCTAATGAAGATGAATACCATATTTCTGGAACCTTATATGCATTTACCAAGCCTTTGGCCAAGCCCGGTAAACCAGGCCCAGACTGGAATACAATGGAAATTACTTTAGATGGCCCACGTACCATTATATATTTAAATGGAGAAAAAGTAACAGACTATACAGAGGGACAACCTAGTCCAGAACGTAAATTTAGTTTTGAACCTTACCCTGGTATTCGACCTAATGAAGGTTATATTGGTTTACAAAATCATGGTGATGAAGATATAGTGTATTTTAAAGAAGTAGCGGTTAGACCACTTATAAAAAAAGACAAGAAGTTGAATTATTAAAATTAAAACTAGAAATTATTTATAATATTCAAATACATGAAAAAAAATAAACTAGGCCGTGCCGATTTTATAAAAAAAGCAGCTATAGCAACCGCTGGTTTTTACATTGTACCAAGAAGTGTACTAGGTGGTGTGGGTTATGTAGCCCCTAGCGACAAATTAAACATAGCAGCCATTGGTTGTGGTGGTGAAGGCGACAACGATATTCAACATTTAGCCAATACGCCTAATAAAAATACCAATATTGCTTTTTTATGTGATGTAGATGAAAGGCCCGCCGCGTCTAAAAGGAAACAATTTCCAAAAGCAAAGTTTTATCAGGATTGGAGAGAAATGTTTGATAAAGAAAGTAAAAACTTTGATGCAGTGACTGTTGCCATACCGGATCATAATCATGCACTGGTGGGATTAACTGCCATGCAATTAAAAAAACATTTGTATTTGCAAAAGCCTTTAACACATGATATTTATGAAGCCAGGATTTTAACGCAGGCGGCTGAAAAATATAAAGTAGTTACGCAAATGGGCGACCAGGGTGCTTCTTGCGATGGTATGCGCACTATGCGTGAATGGTTTGAAGCTGATTTAATTGGAGATATCGAAAAAGTATATTGTTGGACCGACCGACCCGTTTGGCCACAAGGCATGTCTTGGCCAAAGTTGACTCCTCCCATTCCTAAAGAATTAAATTGGGATTTATGGTTGGGCACTGCGCAGAAAACAAATTATATAGAGAATCTAGTTCCCTTTAATTGGAGAGGTTGGTGGGAGTTTGGAACAGGTGCCTTGGGCGATATGGGTTGTCATATTATAGGCCCTCCCTTTAAATTATTGGAATTAGGTTATCCTACAGAAATTTCAGGAAGTGCAAGCACGGTGTACAGTGGTATATTTAAAGAAGCTGTTTATCCAGAGAGTGGGCCCTTATCTAGTTCTTTAAAATTTAAGTTCAAACAAAAAAATGGTAAGGACTTAGATTTATTTTGGATGGATGGAGGCATTACACCAGAACGTGTAAATGAACTAGACCCAGATTTAAATTTTAATGATGCTTTAGGCGACTTCCCAGGTGAAAACGATTTTGAAGGAGCTACTTTATTTATAGGAACCAAAGGAAAGGTAGCCTGCGGTTGGGGTGGCAGTCATCCAAGATTACTTCCACTAAGTTTAAACAAGGATATTAATATTCCTAAAAAATATGCAAGAGTAAAAGGTGATATGGATGGACATTGGTGGCAATGGGTGGATGCAAGTATTGCAGGCTATGGCAATATGGAAGTAGATTCTCCTTTTGTGGGCTATGCAGGACCCTTAACAGAAACTGTATTACTAGGTAATTTATTATTACGCAGTTTTAATATTCGTGAAAAAATTAAAAGAGTGGATCCTGTGTATGGCAATATGGAAGCCTATAAATTTTCTGGAAGATATAAGGCCTTGCAATGGGATGGAGAAAATATGCGTGTTACTAATTTTGAAGCAGCAAATCAATTTATTAAAAGAGAATACAGAAAAGGTTGGGGAGAATTAAAATTATAATTATAAAAATTCAATTACTACATTTTAACATTACAGTTTTGAAAATTTTATAAAATTATGAAAATAATAATTTCAAATAACTACGAAGCCATGTCTGAAAAGGCATATGAAGATATTGTTGCTATAATGCAGGCTGCATCCAAACCTTTAATATGCGTGGCTTCTGGCGATTCTCCTTCTGGTATTTATAAGAATATTGTAAAGGGTGTAGGCTCTAATAAAATTAATATTGATAGTTGGTCTTTTTTAGGTTTAGATGAATGGGTAGGACTCAATGGAGACGATGAAGGAAGTTGTAGATATCATTTGAATAGAGAACTATTTAGTCCTTTAGCAATTGCTGCAAATCGTATATGTTTTTTTGATGGAGCAGCTTCCGATTTAGAACAAGAATGCAAAATAACAGAAGCCCATATCAAAGAACATAATGGTATTGAAATTGCCATTTTAGGTTTAGGCATGAATGGACATATTGGAATGAATGAACCAAATACATCTAGTCTAACAAGATCTCATATAATTAACCTTGACCCTTTAACCGTAGAAGTGGGTCAAAAATATTTTAAAAAGCCTCAGCCCCTCACTAAAGGAATTACTTTAGGTATTGAAACTTTATTAGAAGCAAAACATATCATACTTGTGGTAACTGGTGCTAAGAAAGCGGGCATTATAAAACAAGTTATGGAAGGGCCTATCTCAGAAGCAGTACCAGCAAGCTTATTAAAAAATCACCCTAATTGTAGTATTTACTTAGACGAAGCCGCTGCGTCAGCATTATTATAATATATAAATTAATATAGAAATGTACAATCAATATTAATTCAATTATTAAAGGGGAAAATCTCTAAGAATAAATTTTATAAGCAATAATAGGTTTTATAAATAGTTATAACTGGTCATAGTATAAACCAGCAGCGCCTAAAATACCTGCATTCTCTAAATCAGATAATTCTATTTTCAAATTTGCTACTGAATGGCCGTAGGCAAATGTGTTTATGCGCTCCCACATATTTTTTTCAAAATAGGGATAGGCATGTCGTACAGACCCTCCAAGTACAATATAAGAAGCATCAAAAGTGTACATAATTAATTTTATCGCATTACCTAAATGTGTACCCATTTCTGCATAATACTGCTGTGCTTGTTTATCTCCTGCTTTAGCACGTTCAAATACCTCTTCCCCCTTTAAATTATAGATATTAGAAAAATATTGGCCACTTGCATAGTATTCATAGTTATGCTCTAAGTAGTCTACCATGCCAAACTCACCTACCCCGCAGTTAGGGCCGGCAAATAAATGTTTATTGACAATGGAGCCTGCCCCCAAACCTGTTCCAATAGTGAGTCCTATCATCTCTGATTGACCCTTGCCCTTGCCGAAATGAAACTCGCCTAAGGCAAAGCAGTTGGCATCGTTGTTTACAAAAACAGGAAGCTTATATTTTTTTTCTAAAATTTCTTTTAAAGGCACTTCCTTCCAAGAAGGAATATGTTGCACATCATATACAATACCTTTTGCTAAGTCAACCACACTAGGAACGCCTATTCCAATGGCAACTACTTCTTTATCTAAGAGCGTATCTATTAATAAATAAAAATCGGCCAATACTTCTTCTACAGTGCCTTCACTTTTAATGCGTTTGCTCTGTATATTATGTATACTGCCCTCATGCACAATACCTGCTCGAATATTGGTAGCTCCTAAATCAACGCCTATCACTTTTGTTTCACTCATAAAATAATTTAAGTAATACCGCCTTCGTTCTTTTTAAATAATGAAATGGTCTTATTGGTAATAATAGGCTTTGCCCAAAAACCAATACTAAATATGAAGCCTAGTGTTAAAAATAAAAAGCACATACCTAAGCGTAAACCGTAGTTATCTCCTAGCCAACCAACTATTAAAGGCATAATAGCACCTCCAATAATTCCTGTTACCATAATACCCGAAAAAGAGCCATGGTGTTCACTTACGGAATTTAAGGCTAAAGAAAATATAATGGGATATAGAACCGATGCAAAAAATCCTACCATGGGAAAGGCTATTAAGGCGATAGAAGAAGTTCCAAATAATGCAATTGCTAAACTAACAATTGCAAGACCCGTAAATGTAATAAGAACAATACGGCTATCCATAATTTTTAAAAGCAGTAAACCTAATATACCGCCCGCAGTCATTAGTCCCCAAAAATAAGCAACAGTTTCAGCACCAATTTTTTGAGGATCCAATCCATGGTAACTTAGTAAAAATTGTGAAATCCAATTTGCAACGCCTTGTTCAGATCCTATATAACAAATCATTGCAATAAAATATAAAACCACTTGCTTATTCTTAAGAAGAGTTATATGCGTGGCTAAGGCCCCAGCCTTTTCATCTTCTTTTAATTCAACTGCAGGGAATTTAGATGCCGCAATAACTACTATCATGAAAAAACAAATAACTACAAATAAAAAGTAAAGTGAAATCCAAGGTAGTTGCGGAGGCACTAATGTATATAAATAAGTGAGTAAGCCATTGTCTTTCATATCATGACCCATGGCAAATACCAATTTAGAATAGACTAAGGGGCTTACAAAAGAAGCAAAGCCAAATATAAGTTGGGCTAGTACTGAGTAAAATGCAAAATTTTCTTCCCCACCTGAAGTACGTAGTAATGGATTAATAACTACTTGCAGCATTGCCATTCCACAGCCTATTATAAATAAAGAACCTACTGCCGATAAATAATTAGGGAATAAGGCTAAAATAAGTGAGCCTATAAAAGCTACTACAAAGGCGGCAATCATTACTTTTTTCTCTTTGTACTTTTCTATCATCATTCCAGAAGGAATAGACATAACACCATAAGCAATAAAAAAAGCAAAGGGTAATAAAGCCACCAAGGTTAAACTTAAACTAAAGCCTTTGATTAAATCGGGAATCAAGGGCCCCATAATATTGGTCAAAAAAGAAATGACAAAGAAAGTGAGCATGATAAGAAAAACAATATAGGGGCTTCTTTTCATAAATTATTTTATTTTGTTTCAACTGCGCCAGCCGAAAGACTAGTGCTAATGACTTCGCCCGCTTTAATACTTAACCATTCCCCTTTTTGTATAGCCTTATCGGGTTCGTTGGTGTATTTAGAAGTCCAAGGCTCTAAAGCCACGGTATAACATTTACCCCACCAAGGAAAATCTTGGCTAGCATTTCTTTCCTGCCATAACCATAAACATTTAAATATTTGTGCATCCCAACTTACACTAAAACCAATTTTTTGTTCAGGGTTTGTAATGGTATAATGTGCTTTATTATTAGCTGTTTCGAAATTACTTAGAAAAGAAAGGTCACGATAAGGTGGTGCTGAAGTATCTGGAATCACAGATGCATCAAATGCTTTACCAGTAGGGTCTTCCGCTTGTGGCCAGTGATAAGGTTTACCCGCTTTATATCTTCTTGGTCCAACAATATCATCATGCACTTCCATGGTTTTTGCATTGGTTTCAATGCTAGCACCTTCCTTTAAAAATGGAAGACCAAATGCAATATGATGTCCCCACATAATATCTAATTGAGTTTCGCTTTCATTAGTGAGTTGTTCTGTAATTATTAATTCACTACTATTTTTTTGAAGGCTTAATGTCTTTTCAATTAATAAAGGCATTCTTAAAGGTCTTGTCCAAAATTTTACAGCTACTTCATCAGCAGTATTTTTTACTATGGCATATTTCCAAGGAATTAATGAAACCTCTCCATGTAAACCTAAAGAAGCACCTCTATAATTAAATGAAGGGCTATTAGGAAGTATTTCCTGCCAACCGCCATAATAATAATCTTCGGATTGGTTATGCGTATCCCGCATTTGAGAAAATACCTGTGCAGGGTTTTGTATGCCTTTATCTAATCTTAATAAAAAATCAAGGTCTAAGGGTTTGTACTTGAATTCAAAAATATCTGAACCGCGGTCGGCTAAAATACCAATGCGTAAAAAAGCATTTTCTAAATACACCACTTTCATGCCTTTTAAGGCCCAGTCGTCGGTTACGCTACAATCCTGATTTGATTTTTTAGTTTGCATTTATTATCATTTTACTTAGGTAGCCAACTTAAGCATACAGGCGATTTTACATTTTCAACTATATTAAATAAGCTAAGCGTTCCGTTGTATGAATTTACGTTAAATATGGCGATTGTATCGGAATCTTGATGGGCTACTAATAGCCATTTACCAGTTGGGTCAATAGTAAACTCTCTAGGGGTAAGCCCTCCCGTTGGATAAGAAGCAATATGATTAAGTCTTTCCTTTATAGGGTCAAATTCAAACAAACGAATAGTATTATCAGATCTCATAGATGTATATAGAAATTTTCCGTCTGCAGAAACTCGGATAGCGGCTCCGCCTAAGTCGGTATTAATAGAGGACTCGCTTAATTGCACCTTTGTATCGTAAGTTCCTTTTATTTCATACTCCTTTTTTTCAGCACTATGTTTTAGAATTGTAATAGAACCTGTAAGTTCATTAATAATAAAACCATAAGAATAGTTTTCATCAAAACAAATATGACGAGGCCCAGATCCTGCTGGTAAAGAAATAATTTGCTTTTCGATAGCATTAAAACTGCCATTATTTATTTGAACGTTATATACTTTAACTTGATCTAATCCTAAATCACATACTAATAATTTATTAGACTGAATATCAAAACAAGCACAATGTGCATGGGCTTGTGTTTGTCTACTTGGATGTTGGCTACTTCCTTTATGATAAATATTAATTGGTTCAATATTATCTATAGTATTATCTATTTTTTCAATGTCAACAGTATATATGACCAAATTGCCTGTTTCATAACAAGCGCTTGCAGTAAAGCTTTGGCCTTCTTTATTTTTAAAATAATGTATATGACAGGGGCAGCCACCTTCAATAGTTTTAGTATCTATTAAATTAAGTGTATAATTGTCATTAATGGTATAAGTATGTATTACTGGTTTTTTTGAAGCAAGAATTTCTGAAACTGCAAATAAATAGGTAGACAATCTATTTTCCAGTTTATTATTATTATGCATTGTACTAGTAATAGATAAATAACTTGGATTCACCTGAAATTGATTATTTAATAATTTCAATTCACCTGTACTTGTATCAAATTCAAAACATAATATACCTTCTCCATGACCGCCAAAATCTCCTGCTACTATTTCAGTATAAGAGCCGACATATAAAATATGTGTTTGATTTGAGCTATTCATAGTTTGACTTAGTAGTATTGTAATTAGTAGTAATAGTTATGTTATTTATTCTCTATATTTTTCTCTATTAAATAAGAAGCAGTATAGGCTGCTTGTAATTTTTCTAAAACTAATTCGGGGGCAGTATCCTGTACTAAATAAGCATGAATAGTTTCACCTAGAAAGGTTTGAAACTTAGGCCAGCCTTGATATCTAGGCCTTATATAGGCATTGGTTAAACTAGGCATTGTACTTGCGAAAAAATTATTTGTAATATCATTGGCCTGCTTATTCTCCCAGGCTATTTTATTGCCAGGTTGTCCTTGGGCATTTACATAAATAGTCGATTGTACATCGTCACTACATATCCAAGCAGCATAATTAGCTGCTTCTTGCACATTAATACAAGAACTTGTAATTGCAATACCTGCTCCACCTAGTACTACATTGTTTATTCCAGGTGCAGTATGAAATTTTAAAATATTTTTTCTAAACCCTGTTCTTGAATAATTCGTATAACAAAAAGCCAGTGGGCTATAAGCAATATCATTTTCTTCTGCCATATAATCATATAAAGAAATCGGGTTCCAATCCAAGACCTTGGGATGAAATGCATCTCGCATAGAACGGAGCATCGTTAATGCTTTTAAACCTACTGAGGGTTCAACTAATAATTCATTATTAAGCGTTTCATTACTTAACGCTTCTTTATTTTCTTGAATGGGTGATCCCAACCTAGCGGTAAGACTTAAAAAACTACATAAACAATCGGTGGGGCAAAGTGCTATGCCAATATATAATTTTTTAGAAGCTAAGGTTTTAGCTAAAGCAAAAACTTCCTCCCAGGTATTAGGTAAACTATCATTATCTATTAAGTCGGCTCTATAACTAGCGCACTGCATAGCAGCATCTATGGGTAGTGCCCATTGTTTTCCATGATAATGATAAGATTCAAAGCTAGGACCAGCTGAACTAATTTTAATTGCATTCAAAATACTTGAATTCATTAAATCATTTAAAGGTAGTAAGCATTGAGACGACTCCGCCACACCTACATGTGGGTGATCCATGATAATTAAATCAAATTGTTTTGAAAGCTCCTCTAATGACTGGTCTCCAAAATTAGTAAGTGATCTTTTTTGCCAGTCTACTTGAATACCTTTCTCTTTGAAATACAGCTCAGAGGCGGCTATCAGGGGATCATATCCTCTAGCGTGATCCCAAGTAATGCCTTTTAATGTAATCATGAATACTGCTTTATTTCTTTTCTAAACTCTTATTGTAAAAGGCTTGTATTTTTTCTTGACCCTCTTTTGATCTATAAAACTTACCTAAAAGGTCTGCTTCTTTAGCTTGCAAAGCGGGTGTAATTCCATTAGCTGCTTCCTGTGTTAATTGTTTAATAGCTAAAATCCTGTCTGGTAATTGCGCTGCAAATGTTTGCGCAAATTCAATGACCTTCTCTATAAAATTCTCTCTTGGGTAAATATAGTTTATAACGCCGCGTGCATGCATTTCTTCTGCTACAAGGGTACGACCCGTCATCACAATTTCATTGGTTAAATTAATACCTATTTTTTTAGTAAGTCGTAAACTACCTCCACCGCCTGGAATTAGGTTTAATAAAATTTCAGGAAGGCCCATCTTGGCTCCTGCAGATGACACTATCATATCACATGCAAGTGCAATTTCAAAGCCTCCCCCAAATGCATAACCATTAATAGCAGCTATAACTACTTTAGAATTATTTTCAATACCTGCATATAAAGAATGTCCCTTTAATTGAAAGGCGTCAAACTGAGTCTCTGTTTGCTGCGCATACTCTTTAATATCGGCGCCTGCCATAAAAGCCTTACCAGCACCGGTTATTACTACTACTCTTATTTCTTGGCTATCTGCCTTATCCACAAAATCTAATGCATGAATAATTTCATCCATCATTGCTGCGTTCATAGCATTTAATTGTTCGGGTCTATTAAACTTTAACCAAGCAATTTTATTATTAATATCTAAAATGATATGTTCGTATTTCATTCTTTAAATTTCTTTATACATTTAATCTTTAGAACTAATTTTTTAATAGTCGTCTTGTCTATAATGTCTTACTTATTTCGTTTTCAGTTTTTCCACTGAAATAATTTTATCATTTAAGAAAGTTTCAATGGCTGCTTCATCATAACCAAGTTCTTTTAAAATTTCTGGGCCATGTTCTCCAATCATCGGAGAAGGTCTGGTAATAGCACCGGGTGTTTCACTCATCGTGAATGGAATATTAGTCACTTTTAAATTACCTGCCTTAGGATGTTGAATGTTTACAAAAGTATTATTATGTATTACTTGTGGGTCATTAGCCACCGCCGATTGATTATTTACTTGCGCCACCCATAAATCATAGCCTAACATAATAGTTAGCCACTCTTCAGTAGTTTTAGTAATAGTGACTGCTTGTATGCGGTAATAAATTTCATCTCTTTTATCGAATAGCACTTGTTTATCGTTGTATACTAATAAACTTGGGTCGCCTAGGGCTTTCACTAGTATATCAAAAGGGTTCATGGCAATAGCTAAATAACCATCCTTGGTTTTATAAGTACCAAAGGGAGCTGGATTACCCGGGTGTCCAATACCCGATTCCGGTCTTTCAAACTGCACGCCTAAATTTTGAATGGTGAAATAGTCTTGCATTTGAAATGCAATGGCAGAAGAAAGTAAATTGGTTTGTATTTCTTGTCCAATGCCTGTTTTCTCTCTAAAATAAAGTGCCGCTAAAATAGCGTACACACAATTAAATGCATTTACCTGATCACATAATGCGGTTCCTAAAGCCACAGGACCATCTGATTTTTTTCCACTAGTCATAATGGCGCCACTAACACTTTGCACGAGTAAGTCTTGGCCTGGTCTTTTTAAATAAGGGCCATCATTACCCCAACCTGATGCAGAACAATAAATAATTTTTGGATTAATTTTTTTTAAAGCAGCATAACCATAGCCTAATCTTTCCATTACGCCAGGTCTAAAATTTTCCACCACTATATCGGCCTGTTCTATTAATTGAAGTATAATTTTCTTGCCTTCTTCTTTTTTCATATCAATAGCAATAGATCTCTTGTTTCTATTCCATGCCATAAAACATGGCGACTCATCTTCTGCTATCCATTTATTAAAAAAAGTCATGCCGCGATAAATATCGCCAGAACCATATCTTTCTATTTTAATAACATCTGCTCCTAAGTCGCCCAACATTTGTGTGGCGTAAGGACCTTGTAATAGTTGTGAAAAATCAATCACTTTTAAACCTGCTAATGCCTGCTTCATTGTATGCGCTATTATTTATATTTAAATTATTCGGTGTATCTGGGTAATGTGCAAAGTCCGCCATCTACTTTAATGTCTTCTCCTGTAATAAAACCTGCTTCATCAGATGCTAGAAAAACCGCTGTCATGGCTACTTCTGAAGGTGTGCCTAGCCTGTTCATAGCATGCTGTGCAGCACTTTTTTCTAAAAATGCAGTGCCTTCTGTCTCTGCTCTTTTTGCATTCATAGGTGTATTAATAGCCCCCGGAGAAATACTATTAAAACGAACATTACTTGCACCAAACTGTCCTGCTAACTGATTGGTCATGGCGAGCATAGCTCCTTTTGCTCCTGCATAGGCCGTCCAATTATGCCAACTACGAAAAGCCTGTGTAGAAGAAATATTAATAATACTACCCGATTTTTGCTTAATCATATGAGGAAGTGTTTCCTTAATTGTTCTAAACACACTTTTTAAATTAATATTCATTAAGGTATCCCAATCGCTTTCTGGCATTTCCATAATATTACCTCCAATGGCTACTGCTGCATTATTCACTAATATATCTATTTGTCCAAATGCTTTAATAGCTTGCTCAATTAAGTTTTTTACATCCTCTGTATTTCCAACATCGGTTTTTATAGCCAGTGTTTTAGCACCATTGGCAGCTAAATGTTTTGCTTCCTGATTTAATTTAGCTTCATCAATATCACTTAATACCACCATCGCACCCTCTGCTGCAAAGGCAGTGGCAATCGCAAGCCCTATTCCACCTGCAGCACCCGTAACAATGGCTACTTTATTTTTTAATCTCATGCAATTATTTTTTTTCGTTAACGGTTATCCAATAATTTTCAATCTCTTCTAAACTCTTGCCCTTGGTTTCAGGAATAATTTTAATTGATAAATATAAAGCGGGTGTTGTGACCAAAGCAAATAGCCAAAAAGTTCCCGCAGGTGAAAGTTTTTCTAATAATAATGGCGTAAGCTGCCCTACCAGCGCGGTTCCTATCCAAAGTGAAAAAGTGGCTAGTGCCATAGCTTGACCACGAATTTTAGCTGGAAATATTTCAGATAATAAAACCCAAATAACCGGACCATAAGAAAAAGCAAAGCAGGCAATGAAAAATAAAATAAAAGTAAGCAGCAAGTAAGTATTATTAATATTAAAATAAAATAGCCCGCCTACTATAATTAAAGAAGATAAAATACCTATAACTCCAGCTATAAGTAATGGCCTGCGACCTAATTGATCTATTTTCCAAATAGCAATTAAAGTAAATAATACATTCACTAGCCCAATAATTACTTGACTACCTAAGGCGTCGGCTATGGGAAGCCCAGCTTTTTCTAGAATACCAGGGCCATAATATATAATGGCATTAATACCACTAATTTGTGTGAGAAAAGCAAGTGAAATTCCAATTAACATTGGCAGTCTAAAACTTCCTTTAAATACAATACTTAATCCGCCGCCCTCTCTAGCTAGGTTAGACTTAATATCATTCATTTCTTTTTGCGCTTCTTCTTCATTGACAATTTTATGTAAAATAGTTAAGGCCTCTGTTTCTCTTTTTTGAATAGTTAACCATCTTGGACTCTCCGGTACAATTTGTAATAGCAATAAAAATAAAATAGCAGGAAGTGCAGAAGTGCCTAACATTATTCTCCAAACCTCTGAAACCATTATCTGGTATACAGTTCCGGTGCTTTGCGTAAAAGTTTCAGATTGTGAAAGCTTTAATAAATAAGCATTGCTAAAATAAGAACAAAGAATACCAATGGTAATCGCAAATTGATAAAGTGCTACCAAGCGCCCTCTTTTATGTGCAGGAGAAAGTTCTGAAATATATAAAGGCGATACCATGGAAGCTACCCCAATACCTAGGCCTCCAATAAAACGGTAAAAAACTAAATCGGTAAACCCTATGGCGAAAGTGCAACCAATAGCGGAGACGCCAAAAAACAAGGCCGATAAAATAAGTACTTTTTTACGGCCATATTTATCGCTTAATACACCTGCCATGGCTACTCCAGTAATGCAACCCACTAAGGCTGAACTTACATACCAACCGGTGCTTATAGCATCTAAATGAAATTGCGTGGACACAAAATTGATAGTGCCAGAAATAACGGCTGTATCATAACCAAATAAAAAGCCCCCCAAGGAAGCAATGATGGCCAAAGTATTTATATAATTTTTTTTAGAAGATGCCATTGTCGTAATTGTGGTTTATGATTAGCTAAAAGCAAGGAAATTCGTATCTCTAATATACGATTTTATGATGAGACCCAAAAAGCCCTAAATATTGACTGGCTAAGCTTTATCTTTGCCCCATGGGCCAGAAAAAACTGATCAAATTTGCAGCCATTAAGCAGTACGAGAATGTACTGGAATACCCACAGGGTATGCCCGGCAAATGGAAGGCCTATTTTGAAAAATTAAGCTTGGGAGAATTCCCCATTTCACTGGATAACCTTGAAATGAGCGCTAGTAATAGTCCGAAAAACAATACCCCTACTAAGCCCCTAGTATTGGAGCTTGCTTGTGGGCGTGGAGAATATGCGGTAGGCTTGGCAAGACTATTTCCTGAACAAAATTTTTTAGGACTGGATATAAAAGGCAATAGAATTTGGAAAGGCGCCAGCATTGCCAATAAAGAAAGCATCAAAAATGTAGCGTTTGTTAGAACACAGATAGAACAAAGCATTCAATATTTTGCCAAGGAAGAAATAGATGAAATATGGATTACTTTTCCCGATCCTCAATTAAGACTATCTAAAGCCAAAAAAAGATTAACCCATCCGCAGTTTTTAAGGTTATACCAGCAGTTCCTTCAACCAGGAGGTATAGTACATTTAAAAACAGATAGCCCTAATTTATACTTATTTACCAAAACAGTGATTGAGCTCTATGGCCTTACGTTACTAATTGCTACTGATGATGTATATGGAACAGCCTTTATGCAATCTGATAAATGGGACGAAAGGTGCGCCATTAAAACTTATTATGAAGGTTTGAACATTGCAAGTAGTAATCGTATTCATTATATTCAATTTAAAGTTGATAAAATTTTACCTAAAGATAAAGATGAGACCCTTAAAGAAATGATTGCCGCCATTGAAGTAACAGAAACCCATGACGCAAAAAGAGAAAGAGGTATTAAAGTAAATGAAAACGAAAGTTAAAGTAAAAGAAAATTAAAGGAAAAGAATGTTTAAGCAAAAAAATTAAAATGACTGAAGGAGTACAATATTATATAGACGTTGATGGTAAATATGTATTTACAGAATTGTATCACAAAGAAAGAGGCTATTGCTGTGGTAATGCATGCAGACATTGCCCTTATAATTACGAGGCCGTGCCTGAACTAGTTAAAACAAGACTATTACTACTTAAAGAATTAAGTGAAAATAAAAGTCCCGATGCAATATACCCCAAAGACTAAAGATTTTTTTCAAAATGTATTTGATGTTGTACGTCTTATACCTAAAGGGCGTGTTACAAGCTATGGAGCTATTGCAAAATACTTAGGTACTGGTGGTAGTTCAAGAATGGTGGGCTGGGCCATGAATGCATCGCATGGGGTAAAACCTAAAGTGCCTGCACATAGAGTGGTCAATAGAAATGGAATGCTAAGTGGTAAGGCACATTTTGAAACCCCTACAACAATGCAAGAACTGCTTGCTAAAGAAAAAATAAAGGTTAAAAACGAAACCATTGTAGATTTCGAAAAACATTTCTGGGACCCAGTGTCTGAATTAGGGATTTAACTATAATAAGGAGAGATCATTAAATACACCAAGGGTCCAGTAACTGCTACATAAAACCATATAGGCCAGATTCTTCTTGCTATTTTTTTATGGTCTTCAAATTCACTCGTTAAACCTCGGTAAGCTGTGAATAATATAAAAGGCAGACTTGTAGCCGCTAGAATAATATGGGTAAATAATAAAATAAAGTAGAAGGCCCTTAAATTACCTACTACTGCTTGTTCTGCAATGCTTACAATGCCATCGTGGTCGGTATCGCCAAATTTTGTCTCCCCTGCTAATAAATGGTGCGCTATATAAGACACTAAAAATAAAATCGATAATACTAGTGCCGTTAGCATAATATTTTTATGCACTGTGTATTTTTTTTGTTTCACTGCCACCAGTGCTGCTACTAATAAAAAGGCTACTGCCGTATTTAATAAGGCGTTTAGTAATGCGAATATATGTTTGTCAAAAGGCAGTTCTACGGTAATAGTAAACTTGCTTAAAAAACTAACTGCTACTAGTACCACTACAGAAAATATTCCAATTAATAATTTTGCTTGCTTATCGTTCTTTTTTATTACAGGTGCTAACATAATTTAATTTTATAATTAAAAATATATACTTCAATTAAGAATACCTATTTTTTTGTGTTATTATTAAACTTAGTATTAAAATAGTAAACAAACCCACTTACTAATAAGGCTATTATTAGCCATAGCCAGCTTAGGTCTATAATGTCTTGAAATATTTTATTTTTCTTGGTCTTATCTTTTTCTAGCATTAAATACCCTACATCCTTCGCGAGTTTTAAAATGGAAGTAGAATCTAATCCATTATAGTAACCACGCACTTGCATTTTTTTATCTATTAAAATAAAACGGCTAGTATGCACAAAATCGGGGCTAATGGGCTCTTCGCTAAATTGATCCACTTTTAATTCTTCATAAGCAAACTTATAAATAGAATCGCGATAACCTGTGAGTAGCCACCAGTTGTCGGCAATCACGCCCGTCTTATTGGCATAGGCTCTTAATACAGGTACACTGTCTCTAACAGGATCAACACTAATGGACATAAAATGAACAATAGAAGTATCTACCTTTTTGCGGACATCTCCTCCTCTAGAAAAAGATTGTTGCAGCTTACTCATGTTATTAGTAAGCTTGGGACAGATGCTACCACAGCTTGTAAAAAATAAATCCAAAATAATTATTTTGCCTTGCTGATCATATAAATTAACTGTATCGCCCAATTGATTCACTAATTGAATATTCTTAGTGGTATGCCAAACGCTGTCCGATTTTTGTTTGCCATCTACCACTTGCTCCATAACGGTGTCTAATAAATAATGGCGAGGCATAATAACAGCAGTATCGCTTGCCGATTTCAACCAGAGGTAACAGGCCACAGGTATTACCAGTGCAATTAATAAACCGTAAATGGATTTCTTAGACATTTTTACTATTTAAAAAACCACCTCTATGATTGGGGTGGTTTTATTTTTATGCGTTATAATTTTTTATGCCTAGTTTTTAATAATAGGGTTCTACTTCTGGTTTAGCAGTTTCGTGGCTAGTTCCTATGGTTTCATGTTTAGCATCAGTAGCTTCATGCTTTGCATCTGTAGCTTCATGTTTTGCTGCTCCGTGCTCTTCCCCCTCTTTCTTTTCCACCTTAATAGTAGCTTGCTCTTTAAAATAAGAATCGTAGTCGTTACGTAAATTTCTAAATGAATTACCATCCCATAAGAAAGCGCCAATAAACCATACAAATAATAATAATGGAACAATAATGGTCATGATTAAGTTTTTTACTTCATGCTTTAAGTGCATAAAATAAGCAACAATATAAAAAGCCTTGGCCATCATTAAAATAACAATGGTTCCTTTAATAGCTAATTTTAATCCCACTGAAGTCATGCTAATCATCCAGAAGCCTAATATTAATTCAACAATAGTAAATACCGATAAAATGATCGTTACTTTTTTAATTTCCGCCATCGCTTCTGTGTTATGCGCTTCGTGGTCTGTGTGTGAATGTGACATATAAATTTTTGAATGCTAATTATAATAAATAAAAGATAGTAAATACAAATACCCATACTAAGTCTACAAAGTGCCAGTATAAACCTGCTTTTTCAATCATTAAATAATGGCCTCTTTGTTCAAACTTATCCATAAGCGTCATGATAAGCATAATGATATTAATAACTACCCCGCTAAATACGTGGAAGCCATGAAAACCAGTAATGGTAAAAAAGAAATTGGTAAAATTAGTAGAGCTTGCTGTTCCATCTGCATTTAAAAAAGGATTCGCACCCCACCAAGCACCTTCATGAAATAAATGATTCCACTCCCATGCTTGACAACTTAAAAAGGCAATACCTCCAATAATAGTTAAGATCATATTTCTAACCACGCCTTGCTTATCCATATTCTTACCAGCATGTACTGCTAATACCATGGTCACAGAGCTAATGATTAAAATAAAAGTCATGATACTTACAAACACCAAGGGCGCATGTACCCCTTCTGGAGCGAATGGGAAACTTCTAAAAACTTCGTTTGAATTAGGCCATCCGTTGGTTGAAAAACGGACTGTGCCATAAGAGATTAAAAAAGCACCAAAAGTAAAGGCATCGCTCATTAAAAAATACCACATCATTACTTTTCCGTACTCAGAATTAAAGGGGCTTTTTCCTCCTCCCCACAATTTTGCTTCATTTGGCGAAGCGGTTGTTGTTGTTGACATGTTCTGTTTCTATTTCAGTGCAAAAATATTGGCTATCAAGGATATTCGTATCAAAAAACCGGGTTTTTTTTGTATTTATCTTTAACAAAAGAGGCCCTTTTATCCAATCCAATGAAGGAAGACAAAAAGGTAAATCCAAAGTATATCTACAAAATGCCAGTAGGTGGATAGCAATTCTACCGGCAAGGTATTTTCTGTGTTGTTTTTGGCCGAAAATGACTTAAAAGACACCCCAATTAGCGCTAATACCCCACCTAAAACGTGTAATAGGTGCAAAAAGGTAATAACGAATAAAAAAGAGGCTGCCGAATTGCTTCTCGGACCCGTTAAAGCAATATTATTGGCTTGAAGTGCCATGAAGCCTTGGACCTGTAAAATCATAAAAACTACCCCTAAAATAGCGGTTAGGCTTAAAAATCCACGGTAAGGGTTTTGAAGACCTTCTTTGGCCTTTTTAAACGCCATTTGCATGGTAAAGCTACTTAGTAGTATAACCACGGTAGCGATAAAGAAAACTTTAGGAAGTTCAAAGTCCAACCAATTGGATTGGCTCTTTTTTACAATATAGGCACTGGTTAATCCTGCAAACATCATTACAATGCTACCTAGTCCTGCATATAAATACATTTTTTGAGGATGTATTTTATTTTTTGTTTTTAATTCTGTTGCCATAATATAATTTTATAATTTATCTGCGAGTAAGGCTAAATAAACAATAGGTAAATAAATATAACTGCTAAACATTACTCTTCTTGCTGCAGGCACGCCCCTATTTTGATACAGTCTTATACATTGCACCACCATAAAAATATTGGCCACTAGTAAAATCCACATACTTACTTGACCTGTTATGTTTAAGTAATAAGGTAGAAAACCAATTGGTATCATTAGCACTGCATACATAATGCATTGTAGTGCTGTAAAACGTGTAGGGCCTTCTTTAGCGGGTAATAATTTAAAACCTACTCTAGAATAATCGGCATGCGTTACCCAAGCAATGGCCCAAAAATGAGGGAACTGCCAAATGAATTGAATTAAAAATAAGGCCCAACCTGCATAAGCAAAATCGTCATTGCCTGCTACATATCCAATTAAACAAGGAAGGGCTCCAGGAAAAGCGCCTACTAAAACAGCAATAGAATTTATTTTTTTTAGCGGCGTATAAATAAAAGCATATAAGAATAAACTAAAAGCCGAAAGTATTGCAGAAGAAAAATTAAAATACTTCCACATAATAGCTACTCCTAGAACACCAGTAATAATAGCAAAAGTATAAGCTGTTTGTTGAGACATTCTTCCAGATGCCACTGGACGATTCGCTGTGCGCTTCATTTGCGCATCGGTATCTTTTTCTACGGCCTGGTTAATGGCGTTCGCACTTCCTGTTATACATAAACCCGCAAAAGTTAAAAGTAAAATCATGGACCAGTCATAGGCCATTACTTTGGGAGCCAACATATAACAAATTACACAAGTAAACACCACTGTAAAACTCAGGGTGAATTTCATTAACTGTGCGTAATTAGTAAGCGTTTGTTTCAAGAAATATTTTTTTTCAAAAGTATAATTCAACAAAAAGAAAGTTCAACTGCCATTGTATCAAATTACAATGCCCTGTAATCAGGGCATTGTAAAACTGAATATTGTTAACTAGTGTGTTTGCGTTTCATCCGCACCCACTGGAGTGGTTTGTGGAATAAAATCATGCCCATCTTTACCGTAATCATAAGGCCAACGGTGTACTTCTGGTATTTCACCAGGCCAGTTACCATGACCAGGACGAATAGGTGTAGTCCACTCTAAAGTATTAGACTCCCATGGATTTAACACGGTTACTTTACGTCCTTTAAATATAGAGTAGAAGAAATTAATTAAGAATAAAATTTGTGTTGCAAAAACAATCATGGCTACCGTGCTAATGAAACGATTTAACTCCGCAAATTGTTTAAAGCTCTCCCAAATACTAAAATCAAAATAACGACGAGGCATACCCGCTAAACCTTGATAATGCATTGGCCAGAAAATTAAGTAAGCACCCGCTAATGTAATCCAGAAGTGAATGTAGCCTAATGAATTATTTAAATAGCGACCATACATTTTAGGGAACCAATGATAAACACCTGCGAACATACCAAACATAGAAGCCACACCCATTACTATATGGAAATGCGCTACTACAAAATAACTATCGTGTAAATAAATATCTAATGCTGCGTTACCCAACCAAATACCTGTTAAACCACCAGAGATAAATAAACTTACAAATCCGATAGCGAATAACATACCTGGCGTGAAACGAATATTACCTCTCCATAAAGTAGTTAACCAGTTAAATACTTTAATAGCAGAAGGTACCGCAATTAATAAAGTTAATAGAACGAATACCGATCCTAAGAATGGGTTTAATCCTGTAACGAACATATGATGCGCCCAAACTAAGAAGGCTAAAATAGCAATAGCAAATAAAGAACCCAACATAGCCATGTAACCAAAGATAGGTTTACGAGAATTCACTGACATGATTTCAGAAACCATACCCATGGCAGGTAATAAGATAATGTATACCTCAGGGTGACCTAAGAACCAGAATAAGTGTTGGAATAAAATAGCAGAACCACCTTCATTGGATAAAGCGCCCACACCATTTACATAAATATCAGAAAGATAAAAACTAGTACCGAAGTTTCTATCAAAAATTAATAAGATTAAACCAGACAATAATACTGGGAAAGACAATACCCCTAATACTGCTGTAAAGAACAATGCCCAAATAGTTAAAGGCAAACGCGTCATGCTCATTCCTTTTGTACGCATGTTCAAAATAGTGGCGATATAGTTCAAGCCTCCTAATAAAGAAGAGACAACGAATAAGGCCATTGAAATAATCCATAAGTCCATACCTGTTTTAGAACCAGGAGAAGCATCATGTAAGGCAGACAATGGAGGATAAGCTGTCCAACCACCACTGAAAGGGCCTGTTTCTACAAATAAAGAAGATAACATGATAACACTTGCAGTAAAGAAGAACCAATAGCTTAACATATTTAAAAATGGAGACGCCATATCGCGTGCACCCACTTGAAGTGGAATTAAAAAGTTCGCAAAAGTACCAGACAAACCTGCTGTTAATACAAAGAATACCAATACCGTTCCATGTGTAGTGACTAAAGCATAATAAGCTTCTGGTGTAATTTGACCACCCTTTGCCCATTTACCTAAAAGAGATTCTAACCAAGGAAAACTTGCATCAGGATAACCTAATTGCAAACGGAATAATACGCTCATTAAACCACCTAATACTGCCCAAACCATACCTGTGATCAAGAATTGCTTCGCGATCATTTTATGGTCTTGACTAAATACATATTTAGTTAAGAAAGTATCATGGTGTTCATGATGACCGTGATCATCGTGTCCGTGACTTTCATGCCCTTCGTGATTATGTAATGCTGCTTCGTGACTCATACCTTTTATTTAAATATTTTAATCTTTCTATTGTTGTTTTTACATTTTTGCTGTAGCTACTTTCGCTGTAGTATCTGCTGCTGCTACAGATGGTGTTACTCCTGCATCAGCTGCTTTCGCAGCTTCTGGATCTTTTTCAGGAAAAGCAGTGAAGTATTGTGGCTTTTGTTTCGCCATCCATAAATCATACTCTTCTTGATCTACCACTTCAATTACTCCTTTCATAGAGTAGTGACCATTTCCACACATTTGATCACAAGAAATTTCATAAGCAAAATTAGGATTCCCTGTTTTCTCACGCATTTCTTTAGTGGTATATAAAGGTGTAAACCACATAGTAGTAGGAATACCTGGCACAGCGTCCATCTTTAAACGGAAATGCGTTAAACCTACATCATGGATAACATCTCTTGAACCAAGTATTAATTTAACGGGAGTACCTTTTACTACATACATAGTTTGCTCCAATAAAATATCGTCTTTAGAATAATTATCGTCCCAAACAATACCCACAGAGTTGGTAGCTGGGTCAATATTCTTATAATATTTTTTTCCAAATACAGCGTCTTTTCCTGGGTAACGGAATATCCATCCAAATTGTTTTCCTGTCACCTCTACCACCATGGCATTCTTAGGAGGTTCTCCTGTAAAGAAAAACCAGTTACGTAAACCAAACACAACTAATACCGTTAATGCAATGGCAGGAATCGCTGTCCAAATTAATTCTAGTTTAGTGCTATGTGCAAAGAAGAATACTTTTCTATTTTTATCTTCTTGGTATTTATACGCAAACCAGAATAATAATACTTGGGTAATTACAAATACAATACCTGTAATAATTAAAGTCACAAAAAGCATTTCATCTACTTTCTCTCCTTGAACACTTGCCGCGCCTTGTGCTAATTGTGTTTTACCGTAATAGGCTTTATTACAAACGTAAATACCTATAAAGCCTAGGACCAAAAAAGCAACCATCAAAAATCCGTTGATTTTGTTGTTTTGTTGACGACTGGCTTCTTCGCCTTTTAAAATGGATACGTACTCACTTGCTTTGGCAATTTGAAAAATTACCACGAAAATAAAGACGATGATTGTAACAGATAAAATTAAACTCATATTTCGTTTTTTCTAAATCAAAAATTATACTTGATGAATGATACTTTCTTTTAGGAAAGGATGGTATTTAGGTATTAAAGGCTTGCTTGCTAAAGAGCGCGCTACCATTAATATCATCACACCCACGAAGAAAGATAAAATACCAAAATCTAACCAACCTAAAGAAACGTGCTCTTTCATTAAAGAACCCATTACCATTTGGTAAAAATCAATCCAGTGTCCAAATAAAATAAGTACCGCCATGAAGGCTACTAAAGTAAAATTACGTTTAGCAGAACGCTTCATTAATATAATTAATGGGCAAAGGAAATTGATAAATAAGTTCAAGAAGAAAATAGGTTTGTAGGCTCCTTGCACACGGTGCTTGAAGTAAACTGTTTCTTCAGGAATATTCGCATACCAAATAAGCATGTATTGAGAGAACCATAAATAAGTCCAGAATATAGAGAAGGCAAACATGAATTTACCTACATCATGTAAGTGCTCGCTGTTTGATAATTCCATATAACCTTTGTTTTTCATGTACACTAACCATAATGCTATTAAGGCCATACCTGCCACAAATGAACTTGCGAAAGTATACCAGCTATACATGGTTGAATACCAATGTGCATCAAGGCTCATTAACCATAACCAAGGCACCGTAGAAGCTACTGTTAAACCAAACCACACTAAGAAAAATCCTGAGCGGGTCATACTTCTAATATTAAATGAATGTGCAGTTGCGTGATCCATGGGAGCGATATCTGCTTCCAAACTAATTTGACGCATTCTGTATCCGAAATAACTCCAAAGTATAATAGTAAGTGAAGTCCATATAATAAAGAAAGTAGGATTCAAGAAACCAGCCTTGCCTTTTAAGATAGGATCCTTGGCCACTGCTTCCGCATCTAACCAATGATAGATATGATGATTATGACTTAATACTACATAGAACAATACTAATAAAGTAATACCACCAAAAATGGGTACTAAAGTAGAAATGGCTTCTGCAATTCTTCTGAAAGATTGAATCCAAGCAGCTTGTGCCATAGTATTAAAACATATAAAGAACATAGCAGCATTGGTTACTAAAGTCCAAAAAATAGTATTGTACATTAAGGTTCCCCAAAAATGTACTTGCTCATGTTCGTCTGTGCTAAATCCTTTGGTAAACATCCCGTATAATAAAGCAGCGGCGCCTATGCCTATTAAAGCATAAGACCATGTTTTAAGACTACCAGGAATTTCGAATTGCTCTTTAATAGATGCCATCTTACTTCTTTTGTTTATTCTTAATATATTTTATAATCATCCAGCGTTGACGCTTGTTCAATTGTGATGCATAAGAACCCATCAAGTTTTTTCCGTAAGCAACAGAATAAAACATTTGGCCAGCAGGCATGCTCTCATATTTAATATCCCCTACTAGTGTAGCAGGTTTTGCAGCATAAGGACCATTACCATCTTTATATAAAGGACCATTGCCATCTAATTTAGCGCCATGACAAATACCACAATTCACTAAATACAAACGCTCTGCTTCTGCAACATCTCTTCCCACTAAAGAATCGATGGGGTTTGGAACTAATTTAGAAGCATTGTAATTTGTTGTATCGCCTGCTTTATCTTTTGCATAAGGGAAAGGCATTTCCTTGCCACGTGCAATAGTACCTGCCACAGGAAGGTTATCATAATGAATACCTTTTGCTGCTAAGTTGCTATGATCGGCATAGGATTCATAAGCACGGCTATAAGCCATATCGGGCATATAGATAGTACCAGGTGTACGCTTCACTTCTTCACAGCTTACCAATGTAATCGCTGCGATAGCAATAGTTAAAAGCAGATTCTTATTAATGTTATTTTTATTCATCGTTCTGGTTAGATTATTCTTTATCTAATTATTTCTTTCTCTAATTATTTATATTGCTTAAAGAGCCACTTGTTTAGTATTATATAAATTGTCCTCTTTATCATAAGTACCAAACCACCATTCTTCTTCTGCAACTTGTACATCTGTTTCAATCGCACCGTTGGTTTTTAAGAAGGCTAGTAAATCATCTGTGTTTGTTTTATCGGTACACTCAATGACCATTACAAATAAATCGTCGGTAGCACGCTTATGAAAATGATGTTTCTTCACACCTGGTGCTAATTGACATAACCAGCAAAAAGTCATTACCATACCCACAGCTGCAAATAAAACGGTTAGCTCAAATATAATAGGTACCCAAGCTGGTAAAGCAAAATGGGGTTTACCACCAATATTTAAAGGCCAGTCCTTAGTGAAAATCCAACTAATGGTACTCACCGCAGTGGCTGTTCCAGTAATACCATAAATAAATCCAGCAGTGTGTAAGCTTGTTTCGCGCATACCCAAAGCGTGGTCTAAACCATGCACGGCGAAGGGTGTGTATACGTCCTTGATTTTATAGCCAGCAGTACGCACTTGCTTTACTGCAGGAAATAAAACTTTTTCTTCATCAAAACAGCCAACTACAAATTTCTTTTGTGCCATAATTTTTTTCTTAATCGATATTATAATTAATGTGCATGCGCATTATCGTGAACAAATTTATCCAAGGGTTCTGCTTCCAATTTTTCAAATTCAGGTTTGAAAGATTCTCCACTTCTTTTCAATACATATTTAATTTCTGCTACCGCAATAACAGGGAAATATTTAGCGAATAAGAAGAAGCAAGTAAAGAATAAACCGAAGGTTCCTAAATAGAAACCTACCTCGTAAATAGATGGGCTATAGTAAACAGACCAGCTAGAAGGTAAATAGTCACGGTATAAAGAAGTTACAATAATTACGAAACGCTCAAACCACATACCAATATTTACAATGATACTCATGAAGAAAGTAACGAAAACATTTCTTCTCATTTTTCTAGACCAGAAAATTTGTGGAGATAACACGTTACATGTCATCATACCCCAATAACTCCATCCATAAGGGCTAAATAAATAAGCACGGCTATACCAGAAAGTATATCCTTCATATTTATTTTGAGAATACCAACCCATAAATAATTCTGTTAAGTAAGCAATACCTACAATAGATCCTGTAAGTACAATTACTTTATTCATTAAGTCGATGTGTCCAATAGTGATGTAATCGGTTAATCCAAAAACTTTACGCACTACAATTAATAAAGATTGTACCATCGCAAAGCCAGAGAAAATCGCACCTGCTACGAAGTAAGGAGGAAAGATAGTAGTATGCCAACCAGGAATAACTGAAGTGGCGAAGTCAAAAGATACAATAGTATGTACTGACAATACTAAGGGAGTACTTAAACCAGCTAACACTAAAGATAAACTCTCGTGACGTTGCCAATGTTTAGTAGAACCTGTCCATCCAAAAGAAGCAATACCGTATAATTTTTGTCTTAGTTTAGTAAACGCGCGATCACGCACAGTGGCTAAATCGGGTAATAAACCAGAGTACCAGAATAATAATGAAACAGTGAAATAAGTAGAGATCGCAAACACGTCCCATAATAAAGGTGAGTTAAAGTTCACCCATAATGGACCACGTGAGTTAGGATAAGGCATAATAAAGAAGGCTAACCAAACACGACCCATGTGGAAGATAGGGAATTGACCTGCGCACATAACGGCAAAAATAGTCATCGCTTCTGCAGCACGGTTCACCCCTGTTCTCCAACCTTGACGGAATAATAATAATACAGCAGAAATTAAAGTACCTGCGTGACCAATACCCACCCACCATACGAAGTTGGTAATATCCCAACCCCAACCAATTGTTTTATTTAAGTTCCACTGGCCAATACCATAAGTTACCTCACGATATAAACTGAATACTCCAAATAATAATAGAGCAACAGCAATGAAAAAACCAATGTACCATAAACGAGATGGCTTCACTTCAATAGGGCGCAAGATATCCTCGGTAACTTGGTGAAAATTTTTCTCACCATATACCAATGGTTCGCGCAACTGTGATTCGTATTTAATATGCATCTTTAACTATTTCTAATTTTTAAATCTCTATTTAATTATTAATGAGCCGCTTCTGTTTTATGCTCCGCTTTAGTATCATGAGCTGCTTTTGTATCATGAGCTGCTTCAGCATGCGCTTCTTCTTCCTCACTGTTTCTTACTTTGGCTAAATAAGTCACATTCGGTAAAACGTGTAATTGCTCTAATACATAAAACTGACGATTCGGATTCTCCACGCGTACTTTAGTGATTGCGCTATGTTTATCATTCGCGTTACCAAAGTTGATCGCGTTAGTAGGACATGATTGTTGGCAAGCCACTTTCACATCTGAGTCTACCATTGGACGAGATTCTTTTTTCGCATCTAATTTAGCTGCTTGTAAACGTTGAACGCAGAAAGAACATTTTTCAATCACACCACGAGAACGCACTGTAACGTCTGGGTTTAATACCATTCTTGTTAAGTCGTCGTTCATATTTAAAACTACATCGTTCAATACTTCTCTTTGATTGTCTGGGAAGCTATCTGCTCCAGAATAATCGGCCCAGTTAAAGCGACGCACTTTGAAAGGACAGTTGTTCGCGCAATAACGAGTACCAATACAACGGTTATACGTCATTTGGTTTAAACCTTCAGAGCTATGGTTGGTGGCAGCCACTGGACAAACGTTCTCACAAGGAGCATTATCGCAATGTTGACACATTAAAGGTTGGAAAACCACTTTAGGATTATCCATATCACCACTGAAATATTTATCAATACGTAACCAATGCATTTCATGACCACGTAATACTTCTGGTTTACCTACGACCGCAACGTTGTTCTCTGCATTACATGCTACTACGCAAGCACCACAACCATTACAACTATTTAAATCTACACTCATGCCCCACTTAATACCCGGACGAGCATACACAGGATAAATAGTTCCTTCTGCTTCATAGTTTTCTAATCCACCATAAGGTTTAGTTTCTGCTTCACGCTCTTCTAAAATTTCTGTTGGATTTTTTATGTATTCAGCGAAAGTTATTTCTTTTACTACTTCGGTACGAACACCTTGTGCTGTATCGTAACGGAAATGTGTTTGTGTTAATGCCACAGGATAAGTTTCACCCGTTGCAGTTAATGTAACATTAGAACAAGCGAATTGTACTAATCCATTTTCAATGCAAGCCAGAGGGAAGGCATTTTTACCTGAGCCAATAACCGATTTACCTAACGCTTCTGCACGGCCGTAACCTACTGCAATACCCACTGTTTGTGGATGTGTGCCTGGAATAATTAATACAGGAAGTTCAATTGATTTTCCGTCTACTGTTAATTTAACCACTTGCTTTGGAGGCTTTACTTCATAAGCATCGGCCTGTCCTGCATTATTTAAATCAATGTTTAATAAAGTTCTTGCCATCGAAGGAGATACTATAATATAGTTGTCCCAAGTAGCGCGTGTTACTGGATCAGGTAATTCTTGTAACCATGGGTTAGAAGCTCCTTGACCCGCACCAATACCTACTTTTTGGTATAATGCTAATTCAATTTTATTCTTATCATTATTCTTATCATTATTCTTATCATTGGATGAAGGCTTGCTTGCAGTTACTGCAGCCACCGCAGTAGCTACCGCGCTACTATTTATACTTGCACCAATATTATTTACATCGGCTGGAATGAATACACCCGCTTGTAATGTTTTATTCCAACCACTCTCACCACCTAATTTAGCAGACCAATAGTTTTTTAAATAAGTAGTGTAATCAGTGGCGTCTCCAGACCATTTTAATAATGAGTCTTCAAAGGCACGTGTTTTAAATAAAGGAGAAATAGTAGGTTGAATAAAAGAAATATGACCAGATACTGGTTCAGCATCTCCCCAACTTTCTAAAAAGTGTGGAGCTGGAATTGAATATTTACAAAGCGCTGTTGTTTCATCTAATTTAGCATTGAAAGAAATAGTGGTTTTCACTTTCGCTAAACCCGATTTTACTTTATCAGCTGCAGGCCATGTGTAAACAGGGTTGGCGCCATAAAATAAAACTGCGTTTACTTTACCAGCGTTCATGTCATCAACAAAGTTTGCAAAATCGCTATCAATACCTTGACGATAATTTAAAGTCTCTGCAAAATTTATAGTAGAACCATTCGCGCCAACGGCATTATTAATTGCGTTTACAATAATTTGCTCGTTTACATTATTGCTACCCGATACTACCAGCGCAGCACCTTTGTGAGCCGTTAATGTTTTAGCAGCCGCTTCAATGCCTGCTTTTAATTTAGCATCGGTAATGCCCGTAATTTCACCACCATTCACTGCGCTTAATAAAGCAGCAGCAATCATTGTTAATTCAGAAGGACGACATAAATATTTTTCATCTGCATTAGAGCCTGTCATACTAGCCACTGTTTCAAAGTGGATATGTCTACTCATTGCAGGATTTTTTTCATCTAATTTTTTTCCGACTGCATATTGTCTTGCAAATTCCACAGGGCTTAACCAAGTACCTAAGAAATCGGCACTTAAAGAAACAATGGCTTTTGCTTTTTCAAAATGATAAGTAGGAATAATTGTTTTACCATAAGAAGCTTGGTTTGCAAGAAGCATAGCGCTATGTGAAACTGCATCGTAAGTAATATGCTTGCTTCCAGCATGCTTTGCTAAAAACTGAGCAATCACTTGTTTAGTAGAAGGAGAAGTAATTGAACTTGTTACAATAACTACATTGCCATTTAATTCAGCTGCAATGGCTTTATCAATCGCTTCAAAGCTTGCTTCTTTTCCAGAGGTACTAGGAAAACGTAAACGTGCTGTATCATACAAGTCTAAAACAGAAGCCTGCACACGAGCCGAAGTACCACCTGCAGTAATTGGGCTTAAATCATTTCCTTCTAATTTAATAGGACGGCCATCGCGTACTTTAGCAAGTACAGAAACTACATCACCATCTTGCACATAAGTAGTAGCATAATATTCAGCAATACCAGGAACGATATCTTCAGGTTTGTTCGCAAAAGGAATGGCTTTTTTAATAGGCATTTCGCAACTTGCTGCCACGGCTGCAGCGGCGGTACTAAAGCCTACATATTTTAAAAAATCACGACGAGGTGCTTTCGCTTGTAAAAAACTTTCTCCTTTTTCCAAAGTAGATTCGTCTTCAACAAAAGGAAGTTCTTCTTTAAATTCATTTTGAACTTCTTTATTAAAAGCTTCAGAATTATTTAATTCTCCAAAACTTTGCCAATGCTTTCTTTGCTCCATAGTAATGTATATAATATATTAGGTACTAGTAGTGACATTTTTGACACTCAGTACCACCAATTTTTTCAACTGTAATTCCTTTTGTGCTATCAATTTTTCCACTACTTAAATCGGCATGGAATTTTTCATAGATGCTGTAAAAACCATTGTCTTTAAATTGAACTTGTGTGTTTCTGTGACAGTTAATACACCAGCCCATACTTAAATCTGAAAATTGTTTTACTTCACCCATTTTTTGAATCTCACCATGACATTGTTGACATGCTACTTGACCCGCATTCACATGTTGTGCGTGGTTAAAGTAAACGTGATCAGGTAAGTTATGTATACGCACCCACTCGATAGGTTTTGCGTTCGCTGCATCCCAAGGTTGCCCTTCCGTAAATCCTGCGTATTTGTATAATTTTTTAATTTCTGCAGTACCATCTACTACATCTCCGTTCTCTCTTACTAGTGGCGCGCCTTTGTATTCGTTAATAGCCAAGTGACAGTTCATACAAACATTCACACTTGGAAGTGTTGCTTGTTTACCTTGGTAAGTACCCGTATGACAGTATTGACAGTTAATTTGATTGACACCCGCGTGTACTGTATGAGAATAGTAAATAGGTTGTTCTGGTTGATAATCTTTAGAGCGACCTAAGTTCATTGCTCCTTTTGTAGTCATATACCCACCGATAATAAATAAAATGATGGCGATGAAAGCGATGTATGCTTTATTTCTGAAAAAAGGTACAGGGTTACCACCTGGCATACCTGCTTTATCATCAGATAATTTTTTTAAGTTGCTATTAACTTGTAACAAGATTAATGAAACAACTGCTAATATTAAAGTAAGTAAACCAAATATTAAAGTGCTATCAGATTCTTCTGCAGGAGCTGTTGCAGCAGCGCCACCAGCAGCAGGTGCAGCACCAGCAGCAGGAACAGTTTTAATATAAGCTAGAATAGCATCGATATCTTTATCGGCTAAACCAGGAAATAAGTTCATTGCAGTTTTATTGTACTCGTTGTACAATTTTGTAGCGTAAGGATCTCCCGTTTTTAAAAATGCAGCATTGTTTTTAATCCAAGAATATAAATTCTTTTTATCAGGCCAACGGTCTTCTACGCCTGCAAGTGCAGGACCCGTTAACTTTTTATTAACGGCGTGACATGATGCACAATTTTGTGAGAAAAGTGCTTTCCCGTCTTGCGCATTTACTTGATTTCCGATAGATGAACTAAGGGTGATAAATAGGAAGATCGTAACGATCTTAGCTAGGCTTCTTAACATTGTCATATATAGAGAAAGTGTCTAGGGTGTAAAATGTCCTTTAACGGATGCAAAATTACTTAAGAATAGGATTCAATACTAAGAAAAGTGTAAGTTTTTTTTATTGAATTTGTTGAGTTTCAGGGAACTGAGTAAAAAAAGACTGACGAATGTCATAATAATGTAAACCTTAGTTTTAGTTTGTGGAATTTATTTCGATTTACAGGGGCTGTTTTGAAAAAAAATGGCACCTTTGAGGGCCTTAAGAGGGTAAAAAAACTGGTTGCGGCGCTTCGCGCCGCCTACTGTTTAGTCTTCTTAATAATTATCGCATGAAATCAATACAAAGTTTACAAGAAAAGTGGAAAGTGGGAGCAGGCCAATTTTGGCTTATTATCCTCACTTTTGCCCTGGGAGGTAGCCTCAGTGGAAGGCTTTGTAGCTATTTGCTAAAATTGGTGTTTTTGGAGAAAAATTGGGCATTTTGGCTCATTTATCCCCTATTTTTGACCATTTTATGGCCTTTTTCGGTTATTTTCGTAAGTTTCTTTACTGGGCAATTTCGCTTTTTTAGGGGCTATTTGGCAAGGGTTGGAGCAAGGTTGTTGGGTAGTGGTTCGACTGGGGATTCTGTTGCGGGGAATTATGCGGCGCCTTCGACTGCGTCTGCGGCGCCAATACATATCGCCATTTTCGCTTCTGGTGCTGGAAGCAATGCTAGAAAAATTATAGAACATTTTGAAAATAAGGCTGCGGGCTCTTCAATTAATGGCTTAGAAAGTAAATCTACTGCTATAAAAATTTCCCTGATAGTATGCAATGTTCAGGGGGCTGGGGTTTTAGATATAGCTGAAGAAAAAGGAATTCCTAGTTTAATGATTAATAAGTCAGATTTTGCAGCCAATGGTTATGTAGAAAGTTTAAAAAATACAGGTATTGATTTTATAGTACTAGCTGGTTTTTTATGGAAACTGCCTGAAGTATTAGTGAGGGCTTATCCAAAAGCTATTATAAATATTCATCCTGCACTACTACCAAAATATGGAGGCAAGGGCATGTATGGTGCGCGTGTGCATGAAGCAGTTATTGCTGCTGGAGAAAAAGAGTCGGGCATTACAATACATTGGGTGAACGAAAATTACGATGAAGGTGCTATTATATTTCAAGCTAAATGTTCTATAGATGCTAATGATACAGCTGATACCTTAGCCAATAAAATTCATGCGCTCGAGCATGCGCATTTCGCAACAACAATTGAGAAGTTGTTGGGTTAGAGTTTATTTCTATTTCTGAAAAAATTTTCTAAATTTTTTATTCTTAGGTAGCCAAAGAAAATAAATATAAGTAAGAAAATTATTCCATGGCCAAAACTTGGCTCCTTAGCAAACACAGTAAAATATAACATTAAGCTAGTTAATAAATAAACTGTACTAATAATATATTTTACTGTGTTAACAGGAATTTTTCTGTTTAATAAATAATCTCTTTTTTATAAAATAAATAAATTATCGCAGAAACAGGCAGGAAAAAAATAAGCACTGTCCATACTATTTTATTATTTTTACTTTTAAATTTAGTTTTTGTAACATCATAAATGGCATAACCCCAAACAGCAATGTAAGAGATTATAAGAATTAGAATGATAAGATTTAAAGTAGTATTCATTTTTAATTATTATTTAAACATACAGTGCATAAAGCAAGCTACCGTAATGGAGCCATTACATGAAGGAATATGATCACAAAGAAACTTACATTCTGGATCTGAGTCACAGGCATCTTTGGCTTGTTTATAACAGATAGTTGTGCATTTAACACTAAATGTTTTAATAGAATTAGATTTTACTTTATCATTTTTTTGACTAATTGAATCATTTAAATCTGAAATTTTATAGTTTTTTATTGAAAAAGCTACAGTGTTATCTATTCCAACACCTATATACGAAACGGTACCATTACCATTTTTAAAATTATAATCCTTTTGATCAACCACTAAAGAAGTATAACTAGTATCATTAATTTTTAAAGAATACATTGTGCCAAGGATTTTTCCATCATTATATAAAACAGGTGTAAGAATGTATTTTTCTGGAATACCTAAATATAATAATTCTGCTTGTTTTGCATTTTTAAAATCTAATTTAATATTTTCTCCAAATTGTACATTAAATTTTGAGACATTAAAATTTTGTACAAAAGAAGTAATAGTTGGGTCATTTATAAAATTATCATTGTTATTTTTTTTACATGATAAAATTGTAATAAAGATAACAACTACTAATGATAGAAATTTTAATTTTTTCATAATTTTTAATTTATTTTTTTAATTTGTTAATAAATCAAAAGTAACCACCAATGAAATTCGAAAACGCAGTATTTATACGTTTAGCACTTAGAAAGTTTTCTAAATAAAAAACCCACTCGAATGAAGTGGGCTTTAAATATAATTAGGTAAAAAAGTATATCAAAAATTATCCTGGCATACGAGAAATGTATTTCTCGATTTCTTTAATTTGATCTACTACTTGTTTAGTAGTGGGTTTGCAAGCCTTGGCTTTGCGGACGAAAGATATAGCTGAAGGAACTAATGATAATATTAAATACAAAAATTAAAATTTAATAAACTTTTTGGTTCCTATATACATGTTTTGACTCATTAACCTAATTGTATATTGTCCATTAGGTAAAAGGGCACAATTAATCACTATGTCTCTTCCTACTTTAGTAAATTGGATATTTGGAAAATTATTTCCATACATATTTTGAATAAATATTTGATCTACATCTAAATTTCTTAACCTTATGTATGAACTTGTTGGATTTGGAAATAATAAAATATTATCACTATTCACTGATTGATTATTATTTAAAACTCTAAAAATTACTTTTACTTCATTAGAGTTAGCAAACAAGTCAAGTACTTTTATTTTTAAACTATCTAACCCGTTAGTATTAGGATTTGGCTTATAATTATATACATCATTATTTGATAAAAAGACATCCCCCTTGGTATTATAAAACTTAGTAGGAACTATTTTTAAATCGACCTTGCTGTTATCAACATCGGTAATAAAATTGTATAAAGAACTATTGGCGTCAAATGATACCTGCTCAGATGTTTTTAATTGAAAATAATATATGCTATCTAAAATGACTGGAGCATCATTTACTGGATTTACCAAAAACGAGATTGTAGCAATATTTGAATTCAATCCTGTATCTTTTACTTTAAAGTAGATTGAATCAGTTCCATAAAAATTAAGATTAGGTATATACTTGATATTCCCAGTTTGATCACGTTTTAATTGTCCATTAAAAGGACTTGATACATATTCAAATATCAAGGAATCGCCATCAATATCATCAGCAAAAAGACTTTTGTTTGAATTTACATAAAACTGAAGCGTTTCATCTTCATTCATTGTAAATGATTTATTAAATGCTACAGGTGCGTCATTTACAGGTTGAATTTTAAATATAATTGATGAAACATTCGAAGTTCCATTTAAATCTTTAGCTTTAAAATAAAATGTATCCGAACCGAAATAATTTTTTTCAGGTATATATTTAAAAGATCCATTCTTGTTAAGCACTAATTCCCCGTGTTTTACATTCGTTACAATTTCAAATGATAATGGATCTAACTCAATATCATTAGTGTATAAAGAAAGTCCTGCAGAGATTGATTTTTCTACAATTCCATCTTCTTTCATTTCAATGATTCCATCTTTAGTCACTGGCAAATCATTAACAGGTAATATGTCAAAATGAATCAGTCCTGAGTCAGAGTTGTTAAGTCCATCATTATAAATAAAAAATGCACTATCAACACTATTATAATTTGTATTGGGGGAATAAATATACTCACCACTTATTTTATCTAATGTTAGTTTGCCATTCTTTGGAGCTGAAACAATTTTATAGTTTCCTGTATTTTCAAATGACTGAAATGATTCTAGCTTACCTTTAATTTCGGAATCTTCATTAAATACATGATAAAAATCTCTTGTTACTGGCATAAATGAATTAGAGTCAGCTGCAAATTGCTTATCAAGCCAAGTTACTCTTTGATTCATCCATTTTTTAAAATGAAAAATGTCATCATCATAAGACCTCTCTTGATGAAACGTTGTATATTCATCAGAAATCACTCCATAAAATTGATTCCAAAAATTAAAATTTGTTTGTTGCGAATAATGCAATTTTCTCGCATTATCATTTATCTTACGTGTGATAAATTGAAGTAAGCCAGTACGTTTAGATATCCATTTTTTCTTAACAGCATTTAAAAATGCAGGGTCTTCATACATTCTACTAATCCATAAATTTTCAGTACCTCTAATACCATAAGGATCTTCTAAAACACCCGAGGACATATCAAAATCCCAAAGTGGGCCAAAAGTTATTTTATTATTATTCTTTGGATCACTATAGAAAAAAACTGAATACCTGCTTAAGTCAATATTTTTAAATATTTCTTGAGTCAAATACCAATTATAAACCGAACTAGTATCTATGTATTTTGGATATCCATTAATCGGATCTGTAAAATTGTCACTAAATAAAACATCTTCTGCGTTTCTGAAAATATTAGATAAGTAACTTAGATGCTGACTTGCAATTGATGGATTACTAGTATTTAAGTCATCAGGATCTTTGATTGTGATGGGTTGATATTGATTCGTCCAAAAACTATATTGCTCACCAAGTCTCTCATCAAGTTCAAAAATTACACCTCCGCTAGGCGTGCCTGATTTAGAATTAATTGCAGTAATATTGATACGATCAGTGGCAACTTTAGGGACTTCAATTAGTTGATAACTCCCCCAATGCCATCCATTGACTACAAGTTCTACCACATCCGACCTAGGATTATAAGGCAAGCCCCAAAATCCACCAAGATCCATGGCCACTTTGTTTCTTGAAAGTGTTTTATCTGAAAAATTTGCCAATAAAGCCCAGTGTCTATTAGAGGGCATCGACAAAAGTGACTTTGCAGTTTTTAATTTTAGCCTAAACGGCTTTTTAGGCCAATTCCAAGTTGAATTACCTCTTCCTTTTATTTCGGTAGAATCTGAACTAACTGTGTATGAGCCATTTTTATAGGTATATAAAGTATAAGACGCTGTTAGATAGTCCTCTTTAGAAACAATTTGAGCACCTCCTAAAGTATTAATTTCAATGATTGAAATCTTATTTTGCTTCAATTTTTCAATCAATGATATGTCTTGACCAAAAGCTCCAAAAGCTGTTAAAATAAAAATGAGTATAAAAGAACATGCATATGAGTTCCTTTTTGTACTCAAGCCACTTGGGTAATTCATTAATAAAAAATTATTTCAATGTGACAAAGATATTGAACAGAAGTTTAATACAAGATATATTTAAAATATTATCCAGGCATACGAGAAATGTATTTCTCTATTTCTTTAATTTGATCTACTACTTGTTTAGTAGTGGGTTTGCAAGCCTTGGCTTTGCGGAAATAATCTTTAGCGGCCCGAAACTCGCGCTTGTTCATAAAAATTTGACACATGCTTAAAAAAGCAACTGCTTCCGATTCTTTATCTGGAATACCTGCACGAATGGCTGCACGTATATAAGATTCTCCTTGTTTAGTATCGCCTTTTTGCATGGCCATCATTCCTAATTGCAATTTGTTGGCACCTTCTGCCTCAGGCATCGCCGATCCTAATTCGTTACTATGCTTTAAATGCTTTTCGGCAGTATCAAAATCTTGTTTTGCCATGGCAATATTACCCTTGATAGTATAGTAAGTACTGCGGACAGGCTTGTATAAAAGTTGAGGCCACCAGATAGTTGCTAAAATACGCTCCACTTCATCCATATCACCCACTTCCATAGGCGCTTGCACCAAACGAAGAGGACCAATAAAAAAATGACTTAAAACACCAATTAACCCTAAAAAATAAAGAGGGAAAACAGGCCAAAAACCAGCAATGCCAGGTAATTCAAGGCCTAAACCCAAGGCAATAGCTAGTAAACTTAGCCAGAAGCGAAACTTAATAATGATATTGTAAAAACCCATATTGTGTTGTATTAGAGGCGTAAAGATACCAAATAATGTGGTTATTTTTGCTGTCCTCGGCCTACTTATAGCCGATGGTCCCGTAGTTCAATGGATAGAATAGGTGTTTCCTAAACACTAGATCCAAGTTCGATTCTTGGCGAGACCACAATATTTTTACAGCTTGGGCGCCATGTTATTCCAATCTTGGCGAGACCACTATTTATTCTAGTTTATAAGCCTTAGATTCAAATTCTTTAATTAAGATAGATAGGTTTTCCAGTTCGTCCGATTCTTTAGAATTTGGAGTAATATTTTCTTGCATTAATTTATAAACACGCCCTAATGCAATATCATAATCAGCTTGTGTTTTTATTTGATTTAACATAATTAATAGTTTTTACATAATAAATTTAATCATAATTTTTATTCGGACCTAATCATTATCTCTAGCCCAAAGCCTTACATCATACATAATTGAATTAAAAGAGTGGTCTTTATCTATCCAATTTAAAAAAGCATTCAGGGCCTTGCCTAAGGGGCTTAAGGTATTGGTTAAACTATTCTTACCTATTACGCTACTAATGGTTTCTTTCTTATTGCCAAAATAATAAGTTGTTGGACGCTTTATTAATAAGAGGTCATTTAATAAATATTGCATTATCACATTACCTGTATTGTCTATTGATATAGCTACTTCTAAAAAATATATACTTAATGTTTTTAGCTTGCCAAAAAGTAGTTGTCGTAATAGGGCATATAAAAATCCAATAGGTGTAGTGAAAATTAATAACAGAATAGCAATGCAAAAAAGTAAGAAACTTTTGAATAAACTCATGGTTGGTTCTTTTTTCATAAAAATATTTTTTAGAGCGTTTTCTACTTAGAAAATAGCAGGGAATATTATGTTTATTAAGTTTGCGGTAAATTCATTAGAACCCTTTCTAATAAAGGGTTTCAAGCTACCAAATAAAAGTAAAAATAAAATTTGGAACTGCGTATTTTATTTTTATTTTAGGTGTATAAAAAAAGAAAATATGAAAAACAAAGCACTACTTATAGGTATTAATAAATACCCAGATCCTAGAAATGAATTAAGAGGATGCGTGAATGATATTTTAGAAATGGAGCATTTTATTGCAGAAACAAATAAAGTGTATTCCAAACAAAACATAAAAAAATTAACGAATAAAGAGGCTACTAAAAAAGGAATTATAACGCAATTAAAATGGTTAATAGAAGGCGCAGAACCAGGAGACCAATTACTCTTTCATTATAGTGGACATGGAGCACAGGCGCCTACCAAATTTACTTCCTTAGAAAAAGATGGGCTTGATGAAATTATTTGTCCTTATGATTTTGATGGAACTAACAATACTAGTTTAAGAGATAAAGAATTTGCGCAGCTATTTGCAGCAATACCCAAGGGCGTGCATTTTGTATGGATATCGGATAGCTGTCATGCGGAGGATTTATCGAGAGACCCTTTTAAGGTAGATGAAGAAGACTTTAAGGCAAATAATACCCATTACCGCTTTTTTACTGGGCTAACCCATTTTGAACAAAGTGTAGATGAAGAAGAGCAGAAGACCGATATTACCATTGGAAGCATTGCCCCTATTATTAACCCGCTAAATGGAGCTTTATTAAGCGCTTGCCAGTCACATGAGCTAAGTGCCGATACCTATATCAATAAAAGGTTTATTGGGGCCTTTACGCATTACTTAATTGAAAACTTAAATAAGTATAGTGGTAATAAAAATATGCGCTCCATTATTGGACTCGTAAATAAAGACCTCGAAAAAAACGGATACGACCAAAACCCTCAGAGTGAGGGGCTGCTAGAGAATAAATTTTTCTTTTTATAAGAATGCTTTTAAAATACAATGAGAGTGAAGAATAAAAAACATATTATGAGAACTAAGCAAATTTATATAGGACTAATTATTTTAATGTTGGGAGTTTTTGCTGTTGGGGCTGCGCGAGCGCAGCCCCAACAGCCTTCCATTCAGCAGGGCCTTCTCTCAAAACTTATTGAAATAAAATACACATCAGAACTATATTTAAGTTCAGCATTAAAACAAGGCTCTAATAAAGACAGCGCTCTTTCCAACTATAATACCCTTCGTTGGAAGCTGGATGGTTTTGTATACCAATTAAGTGCCGATATGATTGCAGCTAATAGCCCTCGTAAAATGGTATTATTAAATACTTGGTGTTTGAAAGAAAGAAATAATGAAACTAATGAGAATATTGAGAGTGTTGAGGTTAAAAAGAGTAACCAGCGAAATGACATTAATAACGCTAACAATTCTAGCAAGAGCAGCATGAAAAAAATTCAAGTGTATGTAAATGCATTAGATGAAATTGAAAATATTTATCAAAACCAAATATTGCCTTCTATATACAGAAACGATAAAACAATTAATCTCACCACCAATGTGTTTTATTTATTAAAGGACTCTTATACCATAGTGAAAGCCATCAGCGATATGAAAACAGAAAAAACCATGGCACTTATTGAGCTATTGGATCATACAAGATTAATAAGCCCAGGGGAATTAATGAAAATGGGGAAGTAAGAGATGTAAGGGTAAGATGTATTGAATTTTGACCTAGTTACCCCATTTTTGCTTTATAATTAAAGGAATAAACAAAGGCGCTTCTATAAAATACCTTCTAAACAGTCGCTTGGGTTCTTGAATAAACCTATACAACCACTCTAAACCGGCTTTTTGGACCCATTTTGGCGCTCTTTTGGCCAGGCCAGCCATTACCTCAAAAGCGCCTCCAATACCAACCAATAGCGTCGCATTTAAGGCGTCTTTGTTATTAGCAATCCAAATGTCTTGTTTAGGGGCAGTAAGGCTAACTAGTAAAACATCAGGGGAAGCCGCATTCACAGCGCTAATCATATTATTATTTTCATCTGCCGTAAAGGTCATCATAAAAGGAGGCACATATACACCCACTATTTTTGCCTGAGGATATTGATTTAAAATAATATCTTTTAGTTTATCCCCCACTCCTGGTGATGCTCCTAATAAAAAAATACTAAAATCATTCTTGGAACAAAGTTCCACTAAATTAGGAAGTAAATCCAACCCAGTAATACGCTCTTTAATGGGTGTATTTAAAAAAGAGGCTGCCCATTTTATAGGCATGCCATCACATAAGACATAATCGGCATTATTGTAGATGGTCTTGACCTGCTCGCTTTTAACTGCAGCCAATACCGAATTTACTGGGGTAATACATACCTGTTTTTTTTCTTTACTTAAGATATGCTGGGTAAAAGCTGCCAATAAATCATCATTAGTGATGCTACTAATTTGAACCCCTAATATGTTTACTTTTTGATGCATGTACAAATATAGGAAATATAGAAGGCTATAAATGGTTACAGATTTTAATGCTTATTTCAATAAATTGTTGATATATAATGATTTACAAGCTTAGATAGACTATGTAGGGACATATAAAATGTATACGCACATGAAATAGTGCTTTAATTTATATTGAATTAGTGTGGACCACACTAATTAAATGACCTATTTTATTTGATAATCAATTAGTTAATAATTGATACGCACCGAATTGCGTACTATTTTGTTTCCTATTTACGTGTATAACCTAATTTTTACACATTAATATTATACGTAATTATAATATTATACGTAAATTGAATTACATAATTATACAATATGTCAGGTCCAAGGCCAAATCCAAATAGGAAAGTTACTGCAAAAAAAGCAGTTGTAAAAAAAGCAGCAAAAAAAGCAGTTGTAAAAAAAGCAGCAAAAAAAGCAGCAAAAAAGTGAGTCATGAAATATAAAATGAAGGATGTACAAGATGATTTTTATGAATTTTCTAGTAAAGCAAGTGCGCTTACTAGGCAATTAGCTTTAGCAGGAGTTGCTGTTGTTTGGATATTTAAAACAACAACTATTACAAATCATATAAAACTTGAAATTGAACTAATTGAAATTTTAAAACAACTAATCATTTGTCTTTTGTTCGACTTTGCTCATGCTTTGATACCGTCTTTGGTTTATGGAATAATGAATTTTAATCATAGAGTTTTCAAGAAAAAAAAGGATGATGATGAAATAAATTATTCGATGATTTGGACAATACCCGAATGGATTTTATTTACTGTTAAAGTTATCTTTCTATTAATTGCATATTTTGGTTTATGGAACTATTTACAACAAAAGATTATTTAGCTTAGCCTCTTTCTGCCCAAATCTTCTCCAACTTATCTGCAAACTGGTCTCCTGACACTTTGATGTACCTCATAAATGACTTGTGAGACTTATGTCCACTTATTGACATAATAATCAAGGGATCAGTACCTTTAAGGTATTCATTTGAACAAAACGACCGACGGGCAGTATGGGTCTGAAGATATGAATACTTCATAGCCACAAACTCTTTAAGCTCTCTTTTGTAAGTTACTTGTTTGGTGAAAGGGACGTGCAAACAAGGTAATTTCTCTCCTACAATCTTGATAATACGGTTAAACTCATTGTTTTCGGGTACTAGCGGCAGTATATTGTCATATTTCATGAGAATGGTTTTTACCACAGGATGAATTGGTAAAGTAACTTTACCTCCAGTCTTCTTCTGTACAAACTCTAAACGATTGTTTCTAATTGCAGAAGTGTCTATTGTACTATAATCTGAAAAACGCATTCCAGTAAAACAACCTAGTACAAATACATCTCTAACCTGCTCATGTATGGGATCATCAAAATCATTAATACCTAACAACTGTAATATCTCATCCTCTGTGAGATAGATACTATCTGTGTCCTCACGTCTTGTATCAAATTCTAACTCAACCATTTTGGCTGCAGGAATCTTCTTTTGTTTAACTGCATACTTAATTATCTGTAATAAATCCATCATACTTTTAGCATGTGTATTCATAGCTAGCTCTTCGTCAATAATTAAAAAGTCACTAAACTTATCAATATCAGATTGGGAAAAATCCTTAAGTGTCAAAATAGTTTTTGTATGCTTTTGAAACTTTATCAACATTGATTGAGTTGTCTTATAAGAACTGATTGATGAAGGTTTAAGTTTTTGACGTTTAGGTGATAATCTAACACCAGTTTCACAATCTTGTACAAATTGATCAATAAATCCAATTAGTGAATCTTTTGGAGCTGCCGTAACTTTACCTGGCAATAACTTCTTCTTGTCTTCACGTTGAACTAAAGCTTGCAACTTTAGCTGAAAATCGTTAAAACTTAACTTAGGTTTCCCGTTCTTATAACGGTCCAATAAAGTCAGAATATCAATCTCTAATTCTTTAAGTCGCTGGATGAGAAGTGTTGTTGTTGACTTACCTACGTAAGATTTTACAAAACACTTCTTTTTATCCCAATGACAAGTTTCAACACTACGACCAGTATAAAGGAAAATACTAACG
>Ga0209596_1000251_pt1 | contig 50106 bp, 45 predicted proteins | sample M_130807_MF_Meta_FD_187314 | JGI IMG/M metagenome (GOLD analysis project Ga0209596, IMG submission 187314) | Freshwater microbial communities from Lake Montjoie, Canada to study carbon cycling - M_130807_MF_MetaG (SPAdes) (version 2) | ecosystem: Environmental > Aquatic > Freshwater > Lake...
TGTACTTAAATTTCTTGTAGTATTAATAGCAATATCTCTAGCAGGTTGTGCAGCTTTCTTTTCAATAGTAGGACTATCGAAATTATTTGCTGGCGCAGCTATCGCTGTAATGGTAATGGCGTCGACATTAGAAGCTTCTAAATTAGTTATAACTTCATTTTTATATCAAGCTTGGTCTACTATTAATAAAACTTTAAGATTGTATTTGTTAATTGCAATTTCAATTATTGCAATAATTACTTCAATTGGAATTTATGGATTTTTATCTAGCGCGTATAGTGAGACAAAATCTAAATATGATTTAACTCAAACTCAAACTGACAGCTTATCAACTCAAAAATCATATTATGAATCTTCAGTAGATAATTATAAATTGCAATTAACTACAAAAACTAGTCAATTAACTAATTTATCTAATATTAGAAATTCACAAGAAGTACGTGCAAGTCAATTGGTAACTAATAAAAGATCTTCTAAATCAGCAGATAGAAGCGCTAAAGAAACAGACGCAGTAATTAAATTAATTAATTTAGATATTGATAATTTAAATAAAAATATAATTACATATTCTGACTCTGCAAAAAAAATTCAAGTTAAAATAACTCAATTAGGATTGAAAAATAATATTTCTTCTGAATTAGGATCTTTATCTTATGTAGCTCGACTATTAAACGTTTCAATGGATAGCGTAGTTAATGTGTTAATTATACTTTTTATAATTGTATTTGATCCATTAGCTATTTGTATGGTGTTAGTATTTAATTCTATGTCTAAGACACCGGAAGATAATAAACCAAAAGAAACTCCTCAAAAAGAAATTAATTTTCCAAAAGAAGAGTATATTCCATATGAACCTGATTTTTTCTTAAATCCTAACGAAATAATAGCAGATAATATAGTCGATCTACCGTCGGAACAACCCCTAGAACAGTCTGAACCGAGTGCTATAATATCTAAGCCTAGGAACAATACTAAAGAAGAATATAAAGAATCTATACGAAAGGAAGAAGAGCGTAAAAGAAATAAAAAATTAGATGATTTATATAATGAATCAAATTCTAAAACGTACTAATTAAATAAAGTTATGAAAAATAAATCTAAAGAATCTACACCCGTTATCGAATCACATTACAAAACAAAAATTGATTCAATAGGCCGGAGATCAATGATTTGCCAAAATTCTGAACCTGGTGGCAAATATTTTAAAGGTCAAATTTGTAATGAATGGTCTCGAGTTGGAAATGATGCTACTGCAGTAATTTGTTGGAAGTGTACTGCTGCAGTTACTGAAGGCCCATTAATAAGAAGTGCTGTAGTAAAATCAGATAAACCTAAAGGCTGGACATTTATGAAAGAGTTTGTAGCTGTAGATGGTACCGTGTATCATAAAGGAATCGAGCAACCTACATTAAAAGGAACATTGCCAGTAACAGTTATTGAAGTTAAACAAGAAAAAATAAAATTATCTAAACAAGAAAAAGCAGATGCGTTTTTAGCTACTGGCAAGGAAATAGAACAACTCAAAGCTAAATTATTTAATGAAACTAGAAAAGGTAAAAAAGCTGAAATAATTCGTTCATTATCTAAAGCTAATAAACAACTTAAAAAATTAATGTAAGATAAATTTTGATATTAACAATTAATTTCTTATATTAATTAAAATTATAAAATATGACTATACATAACAAAAGTAAAAGTGTGCCTTTTAAAAGTTTATATGATGATGAACCGGCAAATGCAAAAACAAAAAAAATAAACGACAAAGACGATACTTCTAAAAATGAAGTTTATAATGAAATTGATTATGGAGTTAGTATTAATGACTCTGTTATATATCTTCACGGAGACATACTTCTAGGTAATTTATTTGATTTTATTTCAAAAGTTAGATTAATTTTAGAACATCGCCCAGTAGAAGCTAAAGACAATCCAATTACATTATTAATTAATTCCAATGGAGGTGATGTATATGAAGCTTTAGGTATTATTGATTATATGGAAACTTTATCAATTCCAATCAATGTAATCGCTCGTGGCAGAGCAATGTCAGCAGCTGCAATGATTTTATGTTGTGGTACTGGAACTAGAGCTGCTTCGAAAAATACCACTATTATGGTGCATGAAGCTTCAGCTAATATATTTGGTAAGTCAGCAGACATCAAAGCTAATGCAGAGCATATTGATGAATTAGAAGAAGATTTTTATAAAATGATGGCTAAGAAAACTAAACAAGACGAAGATTTTTGGCGTAAAGCATGTAGAAAAGATTATTACATGACAGCAGACAAAGCAGCTGAACTAGGATTAATAGATCAAGTAATTTAAATTTATGGGAAAACAAGACACTGAACTTCAATGGCAAACGTTTATTGAATATATTAATACATATATTTCTAATCCACGTAAAGAATTATTAATTAAAATGTATGAATCTCTATCTGATAGAGTTTTAACTGCTCCGGCATCTTCACATTCAACTAGACATAACTGCTTTCCAGGAGGTTATATTGATCACGTTAATAGAGTTATTAAAACTGCTATTAAATTGTTTGAAGTATGGACTGAAGCAGGAGCTGGCACAACTAAATTTACTTTAGAAGAAGTAGTATTTGCAGCTATTAATCACGATTTAGGTAAAGTAGGATCTAGCTCTGAAGATTATTATATTCCAAACGATTCTAGATGGCACGTTGAAAGAGGTCAAATATATAAAATTAATCCAGCTCTTCAATTTATGAAAGTTCCAGATAGAAGTATTTTTCTATTGCAAGAATATGGAATAAAATTTTCAGAGAATGAATATTTAGCAATTAAATTACATGATGGATTATATGGTAAAGGAAATGAATCTTATTTAATGGCAGGAATGCCTGAGTTTGCTTTGAAAACGGATTTGCCAATACTATTACATCACGCAGATCATTTAGCTACTTTAATTGAAGGTAATATAGCACATTCAACAGACACAGCAGCGACAAAAATAAAATCAAAACTAACTAACATAAACAATCCAATTGCAGACGAAAATTTAAAATCTGCATTTGATAAAATATTTGGATAATGGCAATAACAATTATAATTTTATTACTCATAGCTAGCATTGCAATGGGGTATAGCATTTGGAATTTAATTAAACAAAATGAAGATTTAGAAGAAACGGTAATTTATTATCAAACTAAATTATCAAGCCTTCGTGAGCAAGTATTAGATATGGAAATTCAATTAAAAGAAATTGACATTCGCGGATCATTTGCTTCAGATGATGAAGTAGGATTTGTATTTAAAGAAATTAAAGAAATGTCTTCGGACTTAACTAAAGCAATAGAATCAGTATATGAATTTAGAGACTAATACAAAAGAAATAGAGCCAGTTGTTGTAGTAACTCCTGAAGTAAAAACTCGAGGTCGTAAACCTAAAACAAAACAGTATTTTACAAAAGAAACTGAAAATGCTATTTTGCTTTACAATCTTTTAGAAGATGAAATAGAACGTAATAAATTATACGACGCAGAAATTAAATATCCATTTGATAAGCTAGTTGAAAATATTATTCATACATTTAAGTTTTATCATTTTGACATTCCATATGAAGACGTTAAACATGAAGTAATTGCTTTTTTAAATGAAAAAATTCATAAATATACAGATCCTTCTAAAGGAAAAGCATTTTCGTATTTTTCTATTATTGCAAAAAATTATTTAATTATTCACAATAATGGAAATTATAATAAATTTAAAAATTCAACTCAACCAGAATCAATTGACGAAGATAGAAATATCATCAATGAAGTAATGCGTAGTGAAGAAGTTCAAGAAAAATTTGAATTTATGGATTTGTTTATAAAGTATATGGACATCAATTTAGCTTCAATATTTAAAAAGCATATAGACTTGTCAGTTGCAGATTCAGTATTAGAATTATTTCGTAATAGAGAAAACATAGAAAATTTTAATAAAAAAGCACTTTATATTTTAATTAGAGATCGTACCGGAGTTAAAACTCAATATATTACTCGAGTAGTTAATATAATGAAATCTATATACATGGACATGTATCACAATTATAAACACACTGGCGCAGCCGTTTTATCACAATCTATTTTTAAAAAGTCAGAATTTCTAGATTAAGATATTTATTTTAAAGTAAATATGGAATTTGATATAGAAATTTTTAAAGGTAAATCATTTTCTGATTTAATGAAAGACATTTATTCTAACAGTACTAAAAAAGATCGTCAAATAAATTTGTTAATTGGCGAGCTTCGTCCATTAATTAAAAACATTGGAGATGCTACAGTTATTGTTCCATTAATAAAAGAGTATTTAGAAGTAGGAGTTAAAAATGACGAGCATTTAGTTAAGCTAGCTGCCGTTGTTCAACGTTTAGTTTCTACTAATAACAGAGTTCAATCTGAAACTGGTAACTCTTGGATGTTAACAGAAGAAGAAAAAAAGCAATTAATAGGAGAGTTAGATGAAATTGCAGGAGCTAATAGCGAAGTCAATGCAAAAGTTGTTAATTTATCATCTAAGCAAACTCAAATAGAATCAGAGTTAAATGATATTCAAGACGGATTAGTTTAAATGCAACAGTCAGTAATAGAATTATTAGCAGGAGAGGTAGTAGAAGTAATATATACTGATTTAACTCCGCAATTAGTATATGGAATCAAAGTTAAAATATTAGATGGCCAACTAGTTGATCCTGAAATACCTGAAATATCACCTTCGATAATTACCGCCGTTCCATTAAATTTTAGTTACATTAGAGTTCCGATAATCGGAGAAATTGTTTTATTAATTGACGCACCCGATTCTTATTCAAATGGAATAACAGATTCTAGAACAATGTATTATCTAGACATAGTTAGTTTAAATTTTAGTATTCATAACAACGCATTGCCAACAGTGTCTGCTAAAACTATTACTACGGAAGTTAGTGGAGATGATAAAAAATACAATGAATCTGCTGCAGGTGATACCAAGCAATCTAAGCCACCAAAAGTAGACAACGATTTTTCAGAAAATATCGCAGTTAAATCACTTCAACCTTATGTAGGAGATGTTATTATTTCAGGGCGATATGGAAATTCTATTAGATTTTCAACCACACCTAAATCTGGAAATTTTAAAATTCCACCAAATTTTTCAAAAGCAATTGGACAGCCTATTACTATATATAGAAATACAACTCAAAGTACAGACACTAAAGAAATTAATGATTTTATTACAGAAGATTTTACCAATGAAGAAAATGTAATTGTACAAGCTTCTGGGCAAGAATTAAAATTTGAACAAGCTTCTGGAGTATTAACTGCTAATAAAAAATACAAAATAAATTCTTGGAAAGATGAAAAATGGGGTGTTACTCCACAAACTTTAATTTCTTCCGGACGAATTATATTTAATAGCACTCAAAAAGAAATTATAGCTTTTGCAAAAAACGGTATAGGTCTTTCATCAGAAACGTCAATTACTATTGACGCTAAAGAAACTATATCATTAAATGCAACTAAAATTGAATTAGGTACTGATTCTAAAGAAGCTTTAATATTAGGTAATGCATTTAAAACTTGGATGGAAAATTTAATTCAAATATTAGGTACAATTACGCCTATATCACCAGTTGCTGGACCATGTATACCATTGTTGCTTACACCGCAATGGGCTGGTGTTGAGTCGCTTAAAGCTCAAATAGAGACGTTGTTATTAAGTGAAGTTTCTTTTACTAAAAAGAAAGCATCAGTTAGCTCAGAAGCTTCTAGTACAATTGAAACAAGACCAGCTCCAACACTTAAAGACTTTGAAATGACTCCGGAAGAAAAAGAAGAGGCTGAAAAAATTCAAGAATTTGCTAACGATGCTATTACAAAAGCTGTTGATTTAAATGACGATGAAATTGCTGGACTCCATGATGCGTATAATAAAACTACGGATCAACTATTTAATGAAGAAAATTACGATATTAGTTAATATATTATGCCTGAACCATTCCCAACATTATATAATGAGCCTGAAGAAGGAACCCAAGGAGCGTCAAGCTCCTACGGAGCCGCGTCTGAAAATACACTGCAAGCTGATTTAGAATCTCAAGCATTTAATTCAACAGCTTTTATAACATACTATGATAGTCATAATGAAGAAGATGAAGAGGAATTATATAAACAAGCGGCAATTAAAGAAGGTAGTGATGTAGCTGGTAGAGAAAATCCTACTGTCGATGCCGATTCCGATACACCAATGGCAGGATTGGTTATAACAACAGCGGAACAGGAGCAAGAGCTTATCAATGATATCATCGCAGCCAACCCGGGTCAGTTCCCTGCCGGTGTTGAAATCCCGGATCATACTCGAGCTATTATAGCAGTTTCTGTACCTGTAAAAACTATACCTACAGAAAAAATATTTGTAGATAAAATTGATGAAAATGTAGAAGATGAAGAATTAAAAATACTTACAGCTAAAGATAAAGCTGTAATTGATCTAACAAAGCCTAAAGAGCCTAACGATAATGATCTGGTCGTAGCTTTAAATGCGCTAATAACTAGTGCACAAAAAACAAAATCAATTAAAGTAGCGAAATTAGCTTTAACAGATTTAAATAAACCTATTTTAGAAGATATTATTGTATCTCCTAATACAACTAGCTATAAAGGAGCTAGAGTTAATGAGTATTTAAGTACTGTTAACTGCAATCCTGGTAACGTACCATGGGGAACAGGAGCAGTAGCTACTTGGTGGAAAGAAGCCGGAGCAGAATTACCAAGTGGTCAATCTAAAGCTGGAAAAAAATTCTTACTTAACGCAGCACCTAGTTGGTTAATTTGGGCTCAAGAAAGTAATCGATTTGCAGAAACTCCAGATATTGGTACAATTGCTGTATATGGAACAAAAACAATTAATAAAAAGAAAAAAACTATAATGACAGCTACTGAGCTAGGCATAGTAGTTGGTCAAAAAGTTACAGACGCTAACACTGCTATAATAGAGGTAGTAAAAACTAAAAATGTTATACTAAATAAATATCCAATTGATGCAGACCCAATTGCACCGACTGGTCCAGCTAAAGACCCAAGAATAGCGGAAAATATAGCTAAAATAACAGCGAAATGGAAAGGTGCAAAGGCTGACCGATTTGGTATAATTAAAACTGAAAGTACAGCCTTTAATGATTTAACTAAAGGAATAGTCAAAATTGAAGGAGGTTATCTACATCCAGCACATTTTATAAAATTCCCTGCAGTTATTGGAAACTTCAACTCTAAAGCATGGTTATTAGATAAACCAGATTATACAATGTTTGATCAATCTGGCGAAACTTTATGGGGTCTCGATCGAAATGCTGGACAAACAGAAAACAGACCCGAAGGAAAAGAATTCTGGAGAATTGTAGATTTACATTCTGGATTTGGACAATGGGGTAAACAAGCTGGGTTTCAAGCTAAAAAGGGAGATTTGCAAGCAGATGGCAGATGTTGTAGATGGTTACACGCAAATATTCCACCTAATGGAGTTAGATCTGATGGAAGTTGGAAATATCCCGGGACATGGAATCATTATCATGTACCTACAGCTGCTGAAGGATATGAAGAGTTATGGAAAGCTATGGGTGCATTACAGGAGAAAAATTATAAAGATAAGACTGCATATCACTTTGGACCTAAAGTAGACAATGGAAAATACAACGAACTACTTGCATTGATTAATTCCGATGGGCGATTTATGTTTTGGTATTACAGATTGTTATGGAATGGATCTGGAATTTTAGCTAATGCCGCAAGAAATTTAAAAAGTATTTGGAATGCAGGAGAAAGAGATTTGGAATATCTTTTAACTGCGAATATGCTATATTTACATAATGCTTATTCAGATGATATAATTCGAAGCAGCTGTGCTGCTGTTAAACATTTAACAGGTTTAGGATCTTCTATAACAGGCAAAGCAGCTAATTCACCTCCTATATTAAATTCTTTACTATTAACTAAAGTAGAAGTTAATCCAACTTCAATACTAGGTTTTATATACACTGACCCATTAACTACAAAATAATTATGAGCGATATTTTAAAAGAATCAATAGCCCAAAAAACTCAAAGAATACAAGATACTTTGCTAGATAAAAATAAAACAGGAATGCATGTAATTGACAATCACATTATATTTCAGCAAATACCAGCTTTAGGTCAAAATCCGCCATGGTCTAAAACAATATATGGACCAAAAGATGCTAGTGGTAAACAAATACCTGGATACACTGACATTGCAGATTCCGGATGTGGGTTATGTGCACTAGCTGCTCCATTGCGAATGTTAACTAAAAATAAATCTATTGATCCTGGAATGTTAGCTAGTAAATATGGAAAGTATCATGCAAAAGGTGTTGGCAGTAGTTGGACTTTAATGACTGAAGTTCCTCCTCATTTTGATTGTGAAGGTAAACAAATACCAATATCATATGATAGATTTGTTCGCGAAATTCGGCTAGGTGGTTACATTGTAATAGTTGGGCAAACAATACCGCCATTTTATGGACCAGGACATTTTGTTTATATAAGATCATGGGATCCTTTTACCGATTCATTTGATATAGGTCAATCTTATCCTATAGGAATCGCAGCATTAGATTTTATAAAATCTTATACATGGGAAATGCTAACATCAAAACCGGGACTTTTAGGAGCTTGGGTTATTAAAAAAGCTAAACACTATTCTTCAACGATACCACCAGTCAATATTACTGGCTTCGATTTAAAAAAACCAGTTAAACCAGCATGGAATCCTTATTAAATTTAAGATATACAAATAATATACATAATAAAAATACAATAAAGATATTTATTAAAAATATAGTACAATGAATTCAAAAGACTTTATACAAACACTTCGAAAAGTCATTCGAGAAGAAGTTCAATTAGCAGTTCGTACAGAATTAAATAAAATAACTCCTGTAATAAACGAAAATAAATCAGTGAGTAAATATACAGACTCGATTAGATCGACAGTTAAACCAAAAGTATACAGCAGCAACACCACTAAAAAGCAATTTGCGTCAAACACAATGTTAAATGACATTTTAAATGACACAGCTGGTTTTAGAAATGAAAATGCAGGAGCATATTTAGAAGAATCAATTGACTACAATGACATGACTGAATGGCCAACAATGAATCGCGCCACTGCAATGTCACCGAAATCAATAATACCGTCTGTTGACACTGAAGGTAGAAAAATTGACGTAACTAAACTAGCTTCAACAGAAGCCGGTGCTGCAGTAGTTAATGCAATAACTAAAGATTATTCGGCTTTAATGAAAGCAATAGATAAGAAAAAAGGTAAATAATGGCATACGAAATACAATCAAATACAATTAATTTAAATCCAAATGTAGCTATCGGAATTAAACTTCCTATGATTGGCAAATTAGGAAATTTATTTGATTTATCATATTCTACAGAAGAGCAAACTATTTCTAATTTAAAAAATTTATTATTTACTATACCAGGAGATCGAATAATGCAACCTTTATTTGGTACTGAATTACGTAGTGCATTATTTGAACCAAATGATGAATTATTAAAATCTCGTATTGAAGAAAGTATTTTAAGATCAGTTAATTTTTGGTTACCTTATGTTACAATAACTGAATTAACAATTACTCCAGTAGCTACAATAGACGGCGCCAAAGAAGAGCATGGTGTAACAATCAGTTTAAAACTTTCAATTAACGGAATTAATGTAAATACGCCAATTACATTTTTAGTAACGCCTAGTTTAACTGAAGAAATTTAAAATATATGAAACAACTTAAAAAAGACATAAAATATCTCAATAAAGATTTTTCTCAATTTCGTGAAAATTTAATTGAGTATGCAAAAAATTATTTTCCAAACACATACAATGATTTTAATGAATCATCACCTGGAATGATGTTTATGGAAATGGCATCTTATGTAGGTGATGTGCTTTCATATTACACTGATAATCAATTAAAAGAATCTTTTTTGCAGTTTGCTGGCAGTAAAGGAAATGTATTAGCGTTAGCAGCTAATGTTGGATATAAACAAAAAAACAAAATACCGGCAACTGTCGATTTAGATGTATTTCAATTAATACCCGCTAAATCAACAAAGTTTGGTAAAGTGCCAGATTGGAACTACGCTCTTACAGTACAAGAAGGTATGGTAGTAAAATCTGAAGACACTGGAGTAGAATTTAGAACTTTGTCTTTAATTAACTTTCGAGTTTCTAGTAGTTTTGATCCAACAGATATTAGTATATATCAAATTAGTGATGAAGATAACACGCCGGAATTTTATTTATTAAAAAAACATACAAAAGCTATTGCTGGGCAAATAAAAACAAATACATATACATTTGAATCTGCTAAGCGATTTGATAAAATTTTAATTGAAGATTTAGATTGTATAGAAATAGTTTCTATAATAGACTCTGATTTAAATGAATGGACTGAAGTTCCTTATTTAGCTCAAGATACTGTATATGAAACTGTCGCCAATACTGTACAAAATGACCCGGAATTATCTGTATATGCTGACGTACCTTATTTAATTAAATTGAAAAAAACTGCTAGAAGATTTATAACTAGATTTAGAGCAGATCAAAAATTAGAAATTCAATTTGGACCAGGCATCTCAAACGACAGCGATGAAGAAATTATACCAAACCCAGACAATGTAGGATCAAGTTTAACTGGATTGCAAGCACAATTTGATTTTCCAATTGATCCTTCAAATTTTATGTATACTAAATCTTATGGTTTAGCGCCTTCTAATACAACATTAACTGTTACATATACTACCGGCGGCGGAATAGAATCTAATGTTACGGCAAATACATTAAAAAATGTAATAGCTATTCAATATGAAATTGATTCACAAGATTTAGATTTAGTACTTTTAAAACAAATTAAAGCTTCAATTGCATGCACAAATTCAACGCCGGCTATAGGTGGTAAATCTGAAGAATCTATAGAAGAAATTCGACAGAATGCTATGGCAAATTTTGCATCACAACAACGAATGGTCACTACACAAGATTATATAATTAGAGCATATTCAATGCCTCCTAGATTTGGATCTGTATCTAAAGCGTATGTTATACAAGATCAACAACAAAATCCAGATTATGGAATGAAGCCTATTCCAAATCCATTAGCTATTAATTTATATACTTTAGGATATGATGCAAATGGAAAATTAACTCAACTAAATCCAGCTATTCAAGAAAATTTAAAAACTTATATATCTACGTATAGAATATTAACTGATGCTATAAATATAAAAACGGCATTTATAATTAATATTGGGATACAATTTGAAATAATTACTCAGCCAGAATATAATTCCAATGAAGTGTTAGTTAAATGTATTGCTAAACTTAAAGAAATGTTTAATACTAAAATTTGGCAAATTAATCAACCAATTATAATTTCAAAAATATACAATGAATTAGATAGAGTAGAAGGAGTTCAATCTGTAACTTCAGTTAAAATTAATAATTTATACGATACAGTATCTGGATATTCTGGTAACGTATATGACATTGAAGCTGCTACAAAAGCCGGAGTAATATATCCTTCGCTAGACGCTAGTATTTTTGAAGTAAAATATCCTAACAATGATATTATTGGTAAAGTAATATCACTATAAAATAATTTAATATGATTTGGTCAACACCAGCATTACAAGACACAACAATATTCGAATCTGATCCATACAGAAATGCCGGATTAGATCAAGTTCTAGAACTTCAAAAAAAAGGAGACGTAACTACAGCAGATTTAACAGAATCAAGAATTTTAATAAAATTTGATTTAGCAAATATTTCAAATGTATTATCTACTAATGGTATTAATATTAATAATATATCTGCTAGTTTAAAATTATATACTGTACAAGAATTTGAAATACCAGAAACGTATGTGATTGAAGCTCGTACATTAGCTGTTAGTTGGAGTAATGGAGTTGGATACAACACAACACCAGTTGGATTAATTGCTAGCACAGCTGTTGTTAATGGAGCAAATTGGGTAACAACAAATGGTACTGTTAGTGCTAGCTGGAATGGGTCATTAACTGCAAGTAGACAAATAATTTACAATACTGTTGTAGGAGGTGGATTATGGCACACTTCTTCTATTGCAAGTCAATCATTTAATTATAAATCATTTGATTCTGTTGATATTAATGTAACTGATTTTGTAAAAAATTGGTACAATAATGTATATACTAACAATGGAGTAGTAATTGCATTTAATAACACTGCAATATCTTCTAGTAATTATCCAAACACAACAATACAATTTTATTCTTCAAATACAAATACCGTATTTGAACCTCAATTATACATTAGCTGGACAGGATCTATAACATACAACAGAGGATCAGTGCCTTTATTAACTTATGAAGACAGTCCAATTATTTACACTCGAGCATTTAAAGGAGAATATTTACAAGATAAAAAAATTCGAATTTTATTAGGAGCTAGAATAAAATATCCTAGACCAGCTTTTACACAAAATTCAACGTTTGCTACCATGAAAGCTTTGCCACAAAACTCTTATTATCAAATCAAAGACGCACATAATGAAAATATAATTATACCATATAGTCAATTTACAAAAATTAATACAAATAATAGTGGAAGTTATTTTGATTTATACACTACAATGTTATATCCAGAAAGATATTATAAATTTGAAATTCAAGCTGAATTTAGTGATATAACCGAATATTTCAATTCCAATGATTTTATTTTTAAAATAGTTAAATAACAATGGCAATACAATCAAAAACAGTAGCTAAATTAAAATCTGAAGTTTTACAAACTAGCTCACGACCTTATGAATTAATAGAGTATAATCCAGATAAATTAAAAACCGGAGAAATAAATCCAGAATTAATTAATTCTAATATTACTACATATGAAAGAAGTAGAGCTGGCACTGTAATTATCGACAAAAATCTAGATAATTTAATTAATCAAAAAATGTTAATTAGTTTAAATACTACTAAAATTTCAAATGCTAGATTTAATCAAATAATTGATACTGAATTTCAAGATTTCCCTCCATCTCCAGATGCTTCATTAATGTTTTTAGAAGGTAAATTGGCATTGTTAGAATCGAAAATAATAAAAGGTGGCACTGAAAATTCTGCTTTAAAAGCTCAAATTGCAGATTTAAAAAGCCAAATTGATAAATTAAAAGAAATTAATAAATTAATATCTCAACCAATAATTAATGAAATCCCAGATTCTATGCCATATGGTATAGAATTAAATGCCGACGAATCAGGATTTGGAAGTATGTTATTATCTAAAAATAGAAAAGCTCTTGCAAAATTAAGCGTAAATAGTGTATATGATAATACTGGTACACAAATTGCAGGAGGGTTTAAAATTACTTTAGGAAATTACAATGAAGTAGGTACTTTAATTGACGGTGAAGAAAAAATTACATTTGCTCCGAAATTTTCTGGTAATATAACTAATAAAGAGTTGACAAACGGAGAGGCTATTCAATATTTAGCAAATCATTCAGATTTAGAAAGAGCTTTTAAAGAACCTACAGTTGCTGCTACAGGCGCGCTAGCAACAATTAAAGCGGTAACTGAGTTGAGTCAAGCAGTACCTGCGATAATTCGCGATATATCAATGACAAAAATTGACAAAACCGTTACTGTTGCTCAAAAAGGAACTGCACGAACTGCATTTAATAACAATTTAGCCCAAACGGTTACTCTACCTGCTTCTGACAATAGTGGTGTGGGTATACCGAAACTAATTAAAGACTGGCTTAATCAAGATTTAGGCCTTGCAATTGTAAATGGAATTCCAGGCGATGGAGCATTGTCTTATACAAGACTATCAGCAAAAATTCAAGAACGCTACGGTTATTGGACCACTGAAAGAGACAATCCAGATCTAGGAATTAAAACTGTTAGAGACTTTTGGCGATTATCAGTATATGGATCAATGGTCACTACCATTAATAGCTTTAACTTACAATACCCGGAATGGCAAAATGATGGCGTAACTGAAATAAGATCGCCAGATGTAAACTCGGCAAATTATAAACTGGCACAAAAACAATTAAAAGTTGTACGTGATAAATTAGCTCAAGATATTGTTGATGACAAAGATATGACAGACTTTGCATCTGGACCAATTTATACAATTCCATATGCTCCAACAAAAGCAATACCTATAAATGATTTAATAAGTGAAGCTACTCGAAATGTATTAAAGCAAAAGCAAGGCTTAGATTTAATTGCAGCAGCTAAAGGTCATTGGATTTATGCGAGAACGAGACCAGAAGAGCTTGACCATAGATCTTATTTATCTGATGCTCAAGCACGTGCATATTTAAATAATTATGGTGATTTACGAGACGCGTTCGGCGATGATTTACTGCAAGCCAAACGACATTGGAATTTTAATGGATTAAATGAAGGTAGATCGGTATCTATGGGAACTTCATTATTACGCATATGGAGAAATGAAGTGGAGAAAAAAGGCTATATAGAAATAGTAAAAACAAATCCATGGCACGTAAGATGGTCTTCTGAATATATACCTTTATCAAAATCTTCTAGAATATTTTTAGATGACAATGGAATTTTATATTTATATGACAAAGATAAAATAGTTTGGCAATCTTTTAACGAATAATAAATCTAACTAGAATATCTAATTAAGATATTTATATTAAAGAATGTTATCAGTTTACACTAATCAACAAAAATTACTAGCCGCTTCTGGCACTACTAAAGTATCTAGAATAGAATCAGTTGATTCAGAACTTTTAGATACTAGAAAATTTTCATTAACGTTTAAACCTCAATCTCTTGCTAAACCTATAGATTTAGAATTGCATGTATACACTCCAGACGGAGCGTATTTAACTGGTAATCATAAAATTCCTTATAATATTGGCAATAATAAAACTAATAACATAGTTAATACTTATCAACATTTAATTTTTGATGCAGTTGCTGAATTAGATAAATTAGGAGTAACTAGAGGGCAGTATAAATTAATATATAATTTATTTAGTAATATATTAGGATCATACTCTGGACAAAAATTATGGATTAAAGAAATTTCTCCTTCTAGAAGAGAATTAAGAATTCAATTATCGGATACCAATCAAGGTACTTTAATTAATCAATATACATCTTTTAAAACTCATTGGGAAGAATTAGCGATTAATAATATATTTGATTCATTTGTATTAAATTTTGGATTTAACGAAACATTTCAAATAATTAACGCGCGATTTACTTATTCTGAAAATACGCCAGAATTAATAGTTAAATTATATAATCCGCTACCCGGCAAATACGGAGAAAAAGCTAAATTATGGATTTCTGAAGAGTTAATTACTCCTATATTAGATACAATATCTATTATTCCAAAGTTTATTCCAAATCCTACAAATACATTAGCAGGACCTAATTTTGAATTAGAAGAATTTGATGGAGGCTCTGTAGCTACAAACTATAAAAATTGGAATGATTTATTATCTTCTAATTTACAAACTTCACAACAATTAATTGATGCACAATTTTCAGGATCATTAAGTGGAATTAAATTAAACACTAGCTTTAAAATATTTGATAATTTTGTACATTACAGCTCCGCTGTTGAAAGAGTTAAAAATTTCAAATATAAAATAGAATTAATTGAACATTTTAATGAGCGTATTCAAGCCGTTTCTCAAGTTAATGGCGGAGATATTACTCAACTTAATTTAGCTGATTTTTATATAAAGCGAAATCGTGTAGTAAGTGGATTTGACGATTTTGAAAAGTATTTATTTTTTGAATCAACTGGTAGCATTTTATATACTCATGTAGGAGAAGCTTCTGGATCATTGACAATTGATTTAATACAGCCATGGCCAAAAACAACTCCAATACCATTGCAATGGCAAGCTGCTTTTATGCAATGGAGTACTGCAGCGACTGAATGGAAAATAGGAGCTGCTCCTGATCCATATGGATATTTTTCCATACAAGAATCTTCAACTACCGATACAGCATCTAATTATTATTATAATTTGTTAGAAATTGCTGACATTTACGATAAGCGAAATATTCATAAACTGCAAGATACTATACCATCACATATACAAGAATCTTCCGACGGAGAGCAATATTCTTTATTTATCAACATGGTAGGTCAGCATTTTGATATTATATGGAGGTATATAAAAGGGTTAACTGATATTCATAAACGTGAAGAACATCCTAAAGATGGAATGGCAGATGATATGTTGTATCAAGTAGCTACTTCATTAGGATTTACTTTATTAAACGGAAAATCAGGTTCTGAATTATGGAAATACTCTTTAGGAGTTGATGAAAATGGAGTAGCATTAAAATCAGAGGTTAATAACATTGCATCACTTACAGATGAAAAAAATACAAAAGAAATTTGGAGAAGAATAGTTAATAATTTACCTTACATTTTAAAATCTAAAGGAACTTCTAGATCAATTAAAGCATTGCTTTCTTGCTTTGGAATTCCATCGACTGTATTAACTATTAAAGAATATGGAGGACCTAGCACATTTACAGATAATAATCATTATCCACAATATGTGCATGATAAATTTCATTATGCATGGTTTGCAAACACTGCTACCGGTAGTTTACAAATACCAAGTAAACAATATATTAATGGATTAAAAACTTTAGTTGATCCAAATACTTTAGAATTTCGATTTAAAACGGATAATAATTATAAATACGGGCGAGATACTTTTTATAATTTACTTTCCGTTTCTAGCGGTTCAATAGGAGATAAATTTAATTTATCTTTAATTAAAGAAACTGACAATGATAAACAAGGAACTGTAGTATTATTTAATTCACAAACAGGTACCGCAATATCAGCATCTAATTTAGAAATATTTGATAATAATTGGGTTACTGTTGCAATACAATCAATTAATAACACAGGCTCATTTAAAGTTGCAAAATCATTATATGGTAAACAAATATATATAGCATCTGCTAGCATTTACGGAGCATTGAATATATTTCCGGGAACTATAACATTTAGTTCAGGCTCTAGACAAATAACTCCAGTTTCACTATCATATGGAAATAGTATAGTAAGTTCTCTAAATAAATTTAATGGCCATTATCAAGAAATACGTTTATGGTCTGGATCACTAACTGACAATACACTTATAGAGCATGCTAGTTCTCCGGATACATACACATTCAATGTAGATCGAACTTTATTAACTACAGGAACTGAATCTGCTAAACCATATGAACATTTATTACAAAGATTTTCGTTATCAAGTAAAGTAATATTAAGTGGATCGTTTTATCAGCCGTCAATACATCCTAATCAAACAATTAATACAGGTTCAATATTTTTCACCGGATATTATACATCCGGTTCAATAACTTTTGAAGGATTTGAAGAAACTTATTACACTCCTTCTCCTTCGCTAGGAGCTAGCAGTTTATATTCAAATAAAGTAAGAATTGAATCTTCTAGTTTAGATGTTAATGCTAGATTGAATACTAAAACAAGAATTGAAAAATCTTCGTTTGATAGATATTCTCTAGATTCAAATCGTATAGGAGTTTATTTTTCTCCTCAAACTGCAATTAACGAAGACATATTTAATCAATTAGGTTATTTTGAAATTGATGATTATATAGGAGATCCTTCAGATTTATTAAACGATACATATACTGTATTAAATAATTTTGCAATTAATTATTGGAAAAAATACGAAAATAGAAACGATTTCGAAGCTTACTTTCGTGCTTTACAAATATATGATTTTACACTATTTAAATACATTAAACGATTACTTCCACAAAGAGTTAATTCTATTGTAGGATTAGTAGTTGAACCTAACGTTTTAGAAAGAAATAGAGTTAAAATTTTAAATAAGCCAGTAATTGAAGATTTAACGTTAGGATTTTCATTGCCAGTAAAAAATGCGGCAACAGCTTCTGGAGTGTATCAATTAATTACAGCTACAATTCCTCCTCCATTAAATGAATTAAATTCAACTCACATTGAAGTACCGCTTGGAATTATAACTTCAAATCCAGACCCTACATCAGAAAACATTTCAGTTGCAGCTGGATTTATAGAACGTCCACTATTATTACACTCAATAGCAATTAATAATATACCTGGATTAATTAACTCTGATATAGATCAAGTAAATAAATTAGGAACTAATTGGATTGAAAATAAATATTTTGCAGTTAAATCTGAAGGTAAATATAAAAAAGCTGAAACTGGCTCTTATAAACCAATTCAACTTGTAGTGCTTAATGAACGAGATTATACCAGAAAAGAATATAGTTATGTAACTAGCGCTTCATTGGAACCTTCATCTTCATTGATAATTAGCTCTTCATTTATAGTTAGCTCATCAATGGTAATTAGTTCATCACTTATACCTAGTTCATCAATGGTTCCGGCCGGCAACACTATTTATTTCAGTACATCTTCTATATTGTTTTCTGCATCTTACAGCCCTCCTGATTTATTGTTAGTTTCTAGAAGTACAAACGTAACTGCTAGTATTACTCTTACAATAACAGGATCAGGAAATTATATTGGATTAACTGGTTTGTTTGGAGCTCAATTGCGAGTTGTAGTAGAACAAGAAGACGTTGGCACGCCATTAGAATATTATTATGTTAAAGGCGGAGTGGAATCTCAAATAACTAATTTATCACCAAACCCTAGCCCGGGTGTTTTTCCATACACACTTAGCTCCAGCTTTTTTTCGTTTATCAATCCAGCTACACCAACAAAACTAGAAATTAGAAATTCTAGCATGGGGATGACAGCTGAAATTAGTAATGTTAGTTTTGTAGAAATATTTTCCTATAGCTCATCTATATCTAGTTCATTGGTACCTTCATCTTCATTGATACCTTCCTCTTCATTAATACCTTCATCATCATTGATATTTTCATCTTCATTGATACCATCTTCTTCATTGATACCATCCTCTTCAATAACATCATCATCATTTGTAGTATATCAAATGGAACCTAAATTTCAAGGTACTGGATATAAAAATGGTAGATATGAAGGATCTAAATTAACAGGATTTGATATTAACATAAATTCCAGACAAACGGTAGATGGAGGACCAGTAGTTAAAGTAACTCAAGTCAATCCAAATCAAATTGTATTTGCAAACAATCAATTAACTACTCTTGATCGAGCTAATACTAGCGATTTAATTTCATTATCTCCATTAACTTCAAATAACGCTGTATCTGCAAATGCTGCAATTAATAGAGGTGCTGGATAATAAATTAATTAAAATACACAATAATTTTCAACATACTATATTTATTAAAAAGAATAAAGAACAATGGGATATTTAAACAATAGCACAATTACCGTAGACGCAATTCTTACTAAAAAAGGAAGAGAATTACTAGCTCGCGGTCAAAACGATTTTCAAATTACTCAATTTGCAGTAGCAGACGATGAAATCGATTATGATTTATGGAATCCAGCTCACCCTTTAGGTACTGATTACTATGGAATTATAATTGAAAATATGCCGTTAATAGAAGCTTCCGCTGACGAAGCTAATATTATGCGTTATAAATTAGTATCATTACCAAAGTTAACAACAAGAATACCAGTAGTTACACTTTCTACGAATAGTGCAACATTAATAGGTGGGTTATTTGTTAATGTAATTCCGAATACAATAAACATTGAAAATGGAAATAGTAATTTAGGATACACTGCAATATTATCTGATTCGTCTGTTGCAACATTGCAAGTAACTAAACTAGCAACTAGTACTATATCACCGACAGTGCCTAGATTTATTGGAGATTCTGAATCGGCTACTTCGGTATCAGCAACTGGTATGGAGTTTAAATTAATTGCTAAAGTACAAACTCTAGCAGAAGCAAAAGCAACTCTTACTATAATTGGCAATGAAACTGGTGGAAGTGTAGTATTTAATTTAACTGTGCCAAAACAAACGCTTTAATTAATTAAAAATAATATAAAAATACGACAATATGGCATCACCATTTATATCTGATACCGGCGAAACAAACAATGATTTAGTTTCAGAAGTTGAACTCAGAGCTCAAGAGCTAGCTAGACAAATTATTGCACAAAGAGATTTAAATGCAGAACTAGCAGCTAATGGAAGAATATTTACTTCATTTAATACCTTGCAAGATATTGTAACAAATCAAAAAACTTTAGTAACTTCTGGATTGTTTTCTGGAAATGCAGCTACAATGTCTGCAGCTTACACAGGATCTATTCAATCAGCAACTTCTAAAGGATATTATTATGATGTATGGAATGGTACCGGTGATACTGCCGAATCACAATTTTCAGTTACTTACGGTCATAGAAAAGGATCTGGATCATCAGCTGCTGGAACACTAAATGACTCACCAACTCGTGCTATATATTCACAATATCGTTTATTGTTATTAAATCCTGGCGACACTACATTTACTTTTGGCGACGGTGTATCTTCAGATTCAATTTACGTTTTAAATTTTAATCGTGCAAGAATTAAAGATAAATTAGATCCAGGAAATTGGCAATTGTCATTAGCTGCATTATCTGGTTCATTTGTTGCAAACCATAATCATACCGGTTCCGCTGTAAAGCCATTAAATACTAATTTTATTACATTAATTGATGATTCGGGCCAAACACAACAAACAAATTTGTCTGCTGTGGGTAGAGCGTATAATATCGTATCCGGGTCAATACTCAACGGCATTTATAATACTGCAGCTCCAAAATATTACGGTCTTGTTTATCCAGATATGGGTATTTTAGTTTTAAATGATTTAGCATTAAATGCATCTGCTTCATTTAATACTGTTAGTGGCTCAAATATTGCCGGAGACAATGCATGGAAATTATTTACTTCTATTTCTGGAGCTATGTCATATGGAAAATCAAATGCATTTCCAGAACTAGCATTTGCGGCTAGAAATGAAGAAGCAGTAGTTTCAACTCATTTCTTTGTAAGAATTAAAAATGGAGAATATAATTTTTCAAACAATCCTAGTTACGTTACCGGATCTTTAGGAGATTTAGCTCAAGCTACTTTTATTCGCGATTCAAAAACGTATATTACCACTATAGGTATGTATAATAATAGTCAAGAATTACTAGCTGTTGCAAAATTATCAAAACCAATATTAAAATCTTTTCAATCAGAAGCTTTAATTAAAGTTAAACTTGATTTTTAAAATTTAAAAACTACCAATAAATAGGCTCTTTGATATTTATATTAAAGAGCCTATCTACGATATATGGGAAAAGCAGGTGCATTTAAATCAATTAGCAATCAAGATAAATCTATTACTCCGTTTAAAGTTTATAAATCATGGAGATATGATGACACAGCTAGTATAGACTCGTCTAATATTGATCGTATAGTTGCGATAAAGCCAAATCCTAGAGTATTTTCTGGAGACAAAGTTACTTTAGATACTTGGCAACGAGAAAAAGATTCCGGATCGCTGTTAGTTAATACAGCTGATGATAAAGAAGCTTCAATATATTGGTATAGCTTAAATCATTTATATTATAAACGTGCCGGCCGGCCCTATGAAACTTTTGGATATTCTGATCCTGAAGCCATTGAAAGAACTTTATTTGACGAAGCGTCTATAATTTCTATTCCACAAAGAAAGTTCGGAGAAGCAATTAAACCTAATTCAGTTAAACTTGAATTGCAAAATACTCAATTAAATTCAGTTTCAATGTCTTTAATTGACGACGGTCAAGGTAATTTAGTTGATACTGCATTAAGTGCTTCAATTTCCGGAGAACTTTTGTATTTAGGATTTAATTCATCTACATACACTAAAAATTATTTTACCAATTTAATTTCGCTATCATCTTCAATTGTTAATGAATTAATTAATGTAGATGTTGATTTTAGTCGTAGTGTATTAGCAATTAGTGCTTCTAGTACAGGTTATTTATGGAACTCCAATTTATCAGTGTTATTTAGCGCTGAAAGTGGTAGTTTTCATTCATCACTGTCTGCTATTCAAGTAATTACCGCAAGTAACGCGTCTGCAAATCAATTAAATATTAAATTAGATTATATGCCAACTATTACAGGATCAACTCCTACTCATATTGGCGTTTATTTAAAAAATAACACGACAAATACATGGTGGTATTCACCAATAAGTAAACCTATAATTACAGATCCTAATGGATATCCATTAGTATTAACTGGTATTACTTCTTCTAGTTTAGATACAGATTTAATTAATAATGGATGGTCAAATATAACAGGTATGTTAACTGGACCTACTCCTACATTAAGTAGTAATTTTACATTTAATAATTTTTTCGCTTCAGCTTCATATGTAGCTAATGCAGTTAATACTCGCAATGTCATTGATAAAATTCATGTAGATACATTATATAATGATGTAATGGTAACTGGAAAAAATGTACATATTATACCAAATTCAGAAACTTACACAAACACTACAACATGGGGCAATGCTGCATTTTTAAGTAATAAAGGATATATTCGAATTCGAAATCGAGAAGAATTTAATTTTAAACGCACTGACGATTATGCTATATCCTTTTGGATCAATCAATTTTCAACTTCTTTGTCAGAAACTTATATATTATCAAAGAAAAGCACAGGAATTGGAAATAAAATAGATAAAAATACTAAAGCAATTATTACTGATGATGTTGAATATAACATAACACAATTTCCATATGAAATTGTATATGCAAAAGGAACAAATAAATTAACTTGTAGAATATCAAACGGGTCTGAAATAGCAAAATTAGAATATTCTAATAACGTTACAGGATCTGTTAATCATATAGTATTTCAAAAAACCGGATCTTTAATTGAGTTGTATGTTAATAGCACAAAAATAGATTCAACTTCTATTCCTAAAGATGGAAATTTTCAAAACAATGCTGATATTTTTATTGGGTCGTATGGAATTGATTCTAATAAAGATGGTAGGTCTGGTATTGAAGCGACTATTGATGAGTTTTTTATTTTTAATAAAGCATTAACTCAAAAAGAAATAACGCAATTAGCTTTTACTGGATCTGAAAATACTATGATTACCAATACTAATAATGTTGGAAATGTATTTTATGAACATGGAATAATTGTGTTATCAGATCCTAGGCCAAAATATGGAACTAAACAATATAAAATGTTTAATGATCGAGTATATAACTATATTTCCGGAAATACAGAACCAGGATTATTAAGTAAATTTTATTTAGAATATAATTCTACAGTGACTTTATATGAACATGAATATGTTTGTAAATTAAAAGAAGATGAATTTAATTTTACTTCTAATCCAACAATTAGAAGAAATAACGATCTAAATTCGCCAATGCCAAAAGAGTTTGTATCTAATCCTAGCTTTAGTCCTTACATAACAACCGTAGGGTTGTATAATCGATATGGTCAACTGCTAGCAGTTGGAAAATTAGGTACGCCAATTAAAAAACGAGACAATGTAGATTTAGCTATTATAGTTAAATTTGATATGTAAATTATAAATAAAGTTATGGCAAGAAGAAATCCTTACAGTAAAAAAGCAGTAGCGGCCTTATATGGCTTTCGCAGTGGCTTAGAAATGCAAATTGACGAATCACTTAAAAATCAAGGCATAGACGGAGAATATGAAAAACATATTATTGATTATGTTAAACCAGAATCTAAACACAAATATCATCCTGACTTCAAATTACCTAATGGTATTTTTGTAGAAACTAAAGGAAGGTTTTTAACAGACGATCGAAAAAAGCATATTTTAATTAAAGCTCAATATCCCGAATTAGACATTCGCTTTTTATTTCAAAATTCAAAAACAAAAATTAGTAAAACATCTAAAACAACTTATGCAGATTGGTGTGTTAAACATGGGTTTAAATTTGCAGATAAAACAATACCTACAGAATGGCTTAAATAATATTTGTTTTATTGAAATAAATATACTATATTAGTCTTAATGATATCTACTAAACTAACTCAACTAATAGAATCTGTATTAGGTAGAGGCAAAACTACAAATAAAGGTAATATCGCTCACCATTGTCCATTTTGTCAATCTTCTAGAAAAAAACTAGAAGTTCAATCTAATACCAATGATAAAGGTGAAAACCCATGGCACTGTTGGATTTGTAACAAATCAGGTAAAAAGTTAGCTACACTATTTAAAGCATTAAACGTAAGCCGTGATAAATTAACGGAGCTATACAGTATACTTAACATCCAGCCTAAATATAACTCTAAACAGAACGGCAGTTTACATTTAAATACGACTGTACTCGACCTGCCTAAAGAGTTTATTGCACTATACAATACTTCAGACTCTATAGAATATCGAAATGCTATACATTATTTACAAACTAAAAGAAAAGTATCACTTTCAGAAATAGTAAAATACAATATTGGATATTGTGAAACTGGAGAATACGCTAAAAAAATTATAATTCCTTCCTATGATGACTCTGGAAAATTAAATTATTTCGTAGGAAGAGCTTATTACAATGCAGAATCATTTAAACATAAAAATCCAGATACATCTAAAAATTGTGTTGGATTTGAATTGTTTATTAATTGGAGTTTACCTATAGTATTAGTTGAAGGAGCTTTTGATGCAATTGCAGTTCGACGTAATTCTATTCCATTATTTGGAAAAACAATATCAGAAGATTTACGTAAAAAAATAATAGAAAATAAAGTTATTAAATTATATATTTGTCTAGATAAAGACGCACAAAAACAAGCTTTGGAACACGCAGAATACTTTATGAATAATGGAGTTGAAGTTTATTTTGTTGATTTACAAGAAAAAGATCCGGCAGAAATTGGATTTAAAAAAATGTGTCAATTAATTAAAGCAACAACTCCTTTAACGTTTTCAAAGTTTATGGAATACAAATTATTTGCATAATGAAAAAAATAGAAATAGGATTAAATAAAATTGATAAAATATATCACATTGCTGATATACATATAAGAAATCTTAAGCGGCATCAAGAATATAAAACAGTATTTGAAAGAACTGCTGAAGTTGTTAAAAAAACTTTAGGTCCTAATGATATTATCTTTTTAGGTGGAGATATTGTGCATGCTAAAACTGATATGACTCCAGAGTTAATTCAATCAGTGCAAGAATTCTTTAAAATGTTTGCAGATATTGCACCTACAATTTTAATTACAGGTAATCACGACTGCAACTTAAACAACGTTTCTAGATTAGACGCATTAACTCCTATTGTTAACGCACTTAATCATCCAAATCTTCATTATCTCAAAGAGTCCGGGGTATATCATATATCCGATAAACACTTTGTAGTTATGTCTGTTTTTGACAAACCTAAAGATTTCATCAAAGCAAATAGTTTCAAAGGAGATTTTAAAATTGCATTACATCACGGAGCTGTAAATAATGCAATGACTGATATTGGATTTAGACTACAAAATGATCATGTAAACATTGATACGTTTGATGGTTATAAATTAACTTTATTAGGTGATATACATAAACCAGCACAATATTTAAATCAGGAAAAGACAATAGCATATTGTGGTTCATTAGTGCAACAAAATTACGGAGAAGCATTAATTCATGGAATGTTAGTATGGGATACCAATACCTGCACTTCAGAATTTATAGAAATACCTAATGACATTTGTTACTATACTTTGGAAATTGAAAATGGAAATTACAATCCAATATCTTCTATAATATCTAATAAAACAATACGTCTTCGAGTTAAAGTTAAAAATACTGAATCTGCGGATTTAAAGAAAATTATAGCAGAAATAAAATCACAGCATAATATTGAAGAATACACTATTCAAAAAATTAATGACTTTACTCAAAACCAAGATAAGTCACAAAAAATTAACATTGGAGATGTTCGAGATGTTGAATATCAAAATGAGCTTATTTCAAAATATTTAGAAAATAAATTTGCGTTAGACGATGAAATGCTTGACGGTATTCGTCATGTTAATCGAACTGTAAATTCTGGATTACCGACATTGGAAATTTCTCGTAATGTATCATGGACTCCTAAAAAGTTTGAGTTTTCAAATATGTTTAGTTATGGTATAGATAATGTAATTGACTTTTCAAATATGAAAGGAGTATTTGGAATATTTGCTCCAAACGCTTCAGGTAAATCTACAATGTTAGATTCAATTACATATTGTATATTTGATAAATGTTCTAGAACATCAAAAGCATCTAGCGTATTAAATAATAAATCTAATTCATTTAAATGTAAATTTAATTTTGAATTGGATAATAAAAATTATTTCATTGAAAAAATAGGAACTAAAGGAAGAGGTGAGCATGTTCGTGTTGATGTAGATTTTTATTCCATAGATGATTTAGGAAATAAAGAATCATTAAATGGAAAAGAGCGTAGTGAAACTAATGATCACATTAGAAATTTAGTAGGCACGTATGAAGATTTTGTACTAACAGCATTGTCAGTGCAAAATAATAATACTGGATTTATTGACATGGCTCAAAAAGATCGTAAAGATTTGTTAGCACAATTTTTAGATATTAATATATTTGAAGATTTATATAGCATTGCTGGAAATGATATTAAGGAAGTAGCTACGTTAGTTAAAGAATATCAAAAGCAAGATTTTGCAACACAACTGTCAGACGCGTTAATTGATATTGACACATATTCTAAACAACATAAAAGTTATTTAATAGATAAGGAAGAATTAAATACTAAAATTACAAATATTAATACAGAAATTTTAAAATTAACTTCAGACTTAGTTCCAGTTGATTCTTCAATTGAAAATATTTTTGAATTAGAAACTTTAGTAACTAAATGCAATGCTTTATTAAATCAAATTAATACTCAGTTAACCGAAAATAATGTTTCATTGACAAACGCTATTGATGTAATATTATTAATTGAAATGTCATTAAACGATTATAACATTGTAGAGATAAAAGAACGTATAACTATTTACAATGAATTAAAAAATTCTGAATTGATATTTTATGGTCAAATAGAAAAACAAAAGGCAGAAATTCGCATTAAAGAAGATAAAATGTCCAAGCTTAATGATCTTAAGTATGATGAGAATTGTTTATTTTGTATGGATAATATTTTTGTAAAAGATGCTATTACTACAAAATCTTTAATACAAAATGATAAAGAAAACTTAATATCTTTAAATACTAAACTGCAAGAAATAATTGATAAAATGACAAAGTTATCAATAGCAGTTCATGAACAAGAAACATATTATGATTTTCAAAAGAAATTAACTCAAGCTAATACTAATAAAAATAGCATTGAATCTGTAATTAATGATTTAAAAACTAAACGAGGTCTAGCAGAAACTAAATTACTAGAAACTCAAAGAAAAGTCAATGAGTATTATACTAAAGAAGCTGTAATTAAAAACAATAAAGAAATTAAAACTTCTATATTGCTATTAAATACTACAATGGATAATTTTAAAAATGAATTAAATGATGTAAATGATTTAATTTTAACTTGCTATTCTAATTTATTAGTAGCACAAAAAGATAAAGAAAAAGCCGAAGATTCCATTGACAAATTAAAAAATTTAACAAAGCAATATAAATTTTATGAATATTATTTAATAGCAGTTAATCGAGATGGCATACCATATGATTTAATTACAATGGCAGTACCGCATATCGAACAAGAGATAAATAATATATTAACTCAATTAGTAGATTTTAGTATAATGCTAGAAATGGATGGTAAAAACATTAATTGTTACATTGTATATGATCAAGATAATTTTTGGGCTATTGAATTAACTTCAGGTATGGAAAAATTCATATCGTCATTAGCTATTAGAACTGCTTTAATAAACATATCATCGCTGCCTAGACCTAATTTTCTAGCTATTGATGAAGGATTTGGAGTTTTAGATTCTAATAATTTAAATTCCATGTTTAATTTATTTGAGTATCTTAAAACTCAATTTTCTTTTATGTTAGTAATATCACATATCGATTCCATGAAAGATGTAGTTGATAAATTAATTGAAATTACTAAAATCAATGGAAATTCTAAGATCTATTACATTTAGATATTTATATTTATATAAGTATCCTAATGTAATTTATGGCTAAAAAAGAACCAATATATCGAGGGCTTGCTGAATTAACAGTACAAATTGAAGATGTTAGTAGTGCTTCTCCTAATTATTTTAAAATAGTTAATTTACCAACTGAATTTACTGCTGGCCAAAATATATTTAAATTTCGAGGTAATCCTAGCTTATTTAACGAAAATTCAATAGTATATGTAGAAATTTTAGATTCTAATAACGAGCCTATATATCATGAAGTTGAATTAGATGAAGAGTCTGATCCTAAAGCTGCAGTAGTTGTCGTATACATTAATCAAGACACTGCTCCGGGGCCCGCAAAAATAATTCTTTGTACCACTGCGTATAAAGACATTAATAACAATGCATTAGATACTTCAAAAATTAATGTACGATGGACTGGAGCTGTATATATAGATGTTTCAAGAATTAATCCTGCAGAAATTGTTTTTAGTAAATTACCAACTATTAACATTACTAATTCAACAGGGTCGTATGTTAATTATGGATACGCTTTAGGAGAAAGAGTAGTATCACAATCAGTAACTGGGTTGCGATATATATTTAGTGGAAAAACACCAGTACTTATTACTGGTTCAAATTGCACAATTGGATTTACTACTAGCTCTTTATATGCCAGTGTCGATATACCATTTACTTCAGGATCAAGCTATTATCCAAGTATACCTGGAACTGTAGCTACTTTATTTCCATCTCAATCCACTCAAATATATAAATCAAATATAGTTGGATTCAATGGCAAAGGCATAGCGTATTTACAAACGCCTATGACATTTGAATTGGTTAATGACAATACTTTATATAGACCTAGCTCTGTAAATATAATCACTGCATCAATTAATTATACACAACAAAATTCTTCAGGAGCCGCAACTGAAAATACATATAATTTTGCTACTGTATTTTTTTCAGGACTGACACCACAAATTGGCATTGTTGCTAAAATACGATCATATTATAAATCTACAGGTATAGGCGAATATATACTTTCAAATGAAACTGACATATTAGATCAGTCTACAGAATTAGGATTTACTGTAGATGTAGTAACAGCTTCTTTTGCACTTCCAACAATACAAAGAAATGATCGAATAGATTTCAAATTTGAATTTGTTAATCCTATAGGACTTGTTTCAAAGCAGTATGTAGAATCTTTAAATAATTTATATTTAGGTGGAAATACATACATTGGAGGAGATGATAATTTACTAACAGGTTCGTTATTTGTAGCAGGAGCAACTGGTACTGGAGTTGAAATAACTGGTAAAGGATCTTCTGCTATGGTTAGATCTATAGGATATCAAGGATTTCAAAATGCAATTACATATGGAGGTCAATATTCTGGATTTGTAATTTATTCTGGATCTGTGCAAGCTATTTTAGGAGCGGCAGAATCATATTCAGGAGTAGGTTTAGAGCTAGTAGCTAATTCTTCTTCATATTTCAAATACGCCACTGCTAATGGCGGAGTGCTTGATGTTAAAACAAACTCATTCTTTTTAGGAAATTCGTCTTCATATATAGCGTCATTAAACGCATCAATGTCAATATATTCAAGCAATTTTACCTTAACACCTAAAGGTGATGTAACTGCATCTGCTATTTTAGTAACAAAAAATCCTGTTGGGTCCAATCCACAAATAATGATTGACACTAATAATGGTATTTTAGACGCTACAAATTTAGGTAGAACTATATATAGCAGTGCAACAGAATATGTATATGGACCTGATGCGACTGCTCGAGCAAATACATATTACTGGAGTGGGTCAAACATTGAAATTCCATTTCAAGGATTGAAAAATGAATTTCGATATACAATTTACTTTCAACAACAATTAACGACTGATACTAGTGACAGTGATTTTGCTCGATCTGGGCTGCGCGCAAGATTGTATGCTATAAATTCCGGATCTAATGCATATGACACTTGGTCTTTAATTAGCACTAAAGCTGTAACACCTTTAGAAATAAATTCTGTAGCAACATCTTCAAATGCTATACATTCTGAAGATTATTTAGAATCTACTAGAAGAATTGACGTGTCAGGATCTTTAAATGCATATAACGGTAAAATGTTAAAATTCGTAATTGATTTTTCATTGTTTAATTTTAGCGCCGGTACCTACTCAGCAGTAACAGCTAAATATAAACACATTAATATAATCGGGTCTCGTGGTTTAATAGCAGCGCGAGCTGGATTTGATACAGTAATTAATAGCCCACCAACAGCATAATAATATATTAATTAATTAAAATATAGATATTTATTACAAAAGATAGAAATGGCAATTTCAAATTTAACAACTCAGTATATATCCGCATCGTTTCAAAGCTTAATGCAAGTCTCAAGTTCCGGGCTGATATATAATGGCATAGGAACACAAATAACTACTTTAACTGGATTTAATTTAATTGGAAGTGTTACTGGGTCTGCTACTACAGTTACAACTAACGTTCCTACTACACCAGTTTCCGGATCGATATATTTTAATACTAGCACAGGATATTTGTATATTTACAATGGCACTAGTTATAAATCAAGTTCGTTTAGTTAACATGATAAAAAATATAATAGCGATATATCCTGGTCGGTTTCAGCCTTTTGGTCAACATCACGCTACGGCATTTAAATGGTTTCAAAAAGAGTTTGGAGCTGCCAATGCTTACATTGTAACTTCAAATGTCGTGCAACCCCCAAAGAGCCCTTTTTCTTTCAAAGATAAGCAAGATATAATAAGACAATATGGTTTCGACGATCGACTTGTACAGGTAAAGAATCCATATAAATCGGAGGAAATTTTAAAGCAACTCAATCCTAAAGACACTGCAGTTGTGTTTATGGTAGGAGCAAAAGATATGACTGAAGATCCTAGATTTAAAATAGGAAAAAAAGTAAGTGGAGGTGATTCATATTTTCAAGATTATAAAAAAAACAAATCCAATTTAAAAGGATTTGATAAACATGGTTATTTAATAGTAGCTCCACACGTTCAAATAAATATTCCTGGATATGGAGAAATGTCAGGTACTACATTAAGAAAAGTTTTAGGAGCTAAAAAACCTAGATCACAAAAAATAGAACAATTCAAAGCTATATTTGGTTGGTATGATAAAAAAACTTCAGATATGGTATTTAATAAATTAGAATCAATGAGCGAATCAACTTTATTTTCCAAACAATGGTGGGAAACTTCTTTAGATTTAAATGAAGATAAAAAAGATCCATGTTGGACAGGATATCATCAAGTCGGAATGAAAAAGAAAGGAGCTAAAAAAGTTCCAAATTGCGTTCCAGAACAAATTGAAACTGAATCTATTTTAAAAGAAGGAGGCGCTGGAGGGCATATGGCTCATCCATTTAATATTGATTGGGTAAACACAGGAAAAGATTTAGTAACTGTATTTCAGCAATCTATAAATTATTTAAAAAAAGGGCCTGCATCTGTTAAAATAGACGGAGTCAATGCTTCTATTCGATTAATTACATTAGACAATAAAAAAGTTTATGTAATGGATAGAGGTTCTAATAAACCATTAGATGTTAAAGGTATTACCAAAGCAGAATTAACAGATCGATTCGGAGCTGGACATGGAATGATTACTGTAGGTGGTAAAGTATTAGATATTTTCAATGATTCCATACCAGCTTGCACTCCTGCATTGAAAAAGTTAGGATTATGGGACAATCCAAATATTCTATTTAATATAGAGTATGTAGCAGGATCAACAAATGTTCTAGCTTATGATAAGAATTTCCTAGCAGTGCATGGCTTATTAGAAATAGAGCAAGTAACTCCAACTAAAAGAGCTACTAAAGAAAAATCATATAATAAAGCTGCAATGCAAGATTTGCTAAATAATTTAGCTCCTGTAGCAAATAAAAATGGATATGAAATTTTAGGATCTATACCAACTACATTAGATGGAGCTCCAGATTTACAATCAGAATTAAATACAAAATATACTGTTGTTTACACAGCTGCTGATAAAGAAACTAAAACTCTTTCTCAATGGTTAGCTAAAGCAAAAGTACCAACTTCAAGTATTAAAACTATTGACGGTAAAACAATATCTGCTTTATCTAAAGAAGTTTTAATTAAAATATCAGATAGCATACCATTAGATGAATTCATAGAAAATCCTGAAGATAATCAAGATGCCGTAGATGGATATATTATTTATTTAGCTACTATGAAATTAGGAGATGCTATATTAGATAAATTATCTTCTCCGCTAGGCCCTGTTAGTGAGCATGAAGGAATTGTAATTAGAGATAAAACAATTTATTCTAAACCTTTTAAAATAACCGGTAAATTTATTTTAGGTGGATTGGCCAGTACTTTTAGAAAATAGTATATTTATTAATAAAGTTATGACAAAGTTACAAAATATAAAAGCCATTCGACAAATGTTAGATGGTACCCATAAGTCGCAGACTAAAAAAAATATTGGGTTTAATAGTAATAAGGTTGAACAAAAACGTGAAGTTGGAGAAACGTGGAAAGACGTTCATGGAGTTGAGTGGGAACAAAGAAATGGATTTAAAATTCAAAAAGGTAAACTTGATGAATTACGTGAAATGCTAGCAAAAACAAGAATGCCAGCAGAATGTCCTAAATGTAACCAACCAATGACAAAACGATTAGATAAAAAGTTTTGGGCATTGGAAAAACATTGTTTTGATTGTCAAATAGATTTTGAACATAAACTTCATATTGAAAAAAAATACGAAGTGTATGAAAAACAAAAAATGTTAGCTAATGCTGAAGCTTGGTTAAAAGAAGCAGAAGCAGAAGCAATGGAAATAGTAGAAGCATTTCGAAATCCATTGACGTATGTTAATTCAGACGGAACTACTGAAGTTTGGACTGGAGCTGTAAGTAAAGAAGAAATGGCAGATAAAATTGAAAATGAATTTAAACTATTTAAAGAAAATTTTATAAATAAATTGAAGCAAGATAATTATGAACCCGAAAGTATCGAAAGAGTTAAAGAAAGCAACTGAAGACCTTCAAGCTAAAATGCTTGAAATGCAAACTGAAGAAGCTAAAATGCTTAAACTTAAAACTGCATTTGTTAACGAGTCTGATCCTGTAAAGCGTGAGAAGTTGAAAAAAGCTTTGATCGTACAACACAAAATACTTAAAGCTGTAGAAGCCGCTGCTGATAAAGCAGATGTTAATTTCCACAGTATTTTATCTTCAGAGCCTGAAGAAGATGTTCAAGATTTACTTGATCATAAACTTCAAGAGCATGTAGTTAGAATGAGAGTTCGTAAAATAGTTAAAGAATCTATCAAATCACTTAAAAGAAAAAAATAATGATTAAATTAAAAGATCTTTTAAATTTAAAAGAAGCTGTTGAAAAAGTTAAACCAGAATACACTCAAGAAGCTGTGTTTAAATTCTTTGATAAAAATAAAAAGAAATTAAAAACTCTTGCTGATAAAGATGAGTGGGATGAGTTTTATGAACTAGCTTTTATGGAATTTGCCGAAGGCGATCAAGATATGATTGCAACGGCTATGAACAATGCAGCTTTACAAGCTGGATGGTTTGAAAACAATGTAGAAGATTATCGTCAAAGTGAAGCTGAATTAGATATGATGGCAAATGGCACCAAGCAACAACAAAAAGGTGTTGACACTGCTGCGTATGATAAAAAAGCAAAAACTCCTAAAAATACAAAAGAAGATTTAGTTCAACCACTTAAAGAACTAAAAAAAAAGATAGAAGAAGCTGAGTATCAAGGCAGAAAAGTAAATTTAGGAAAACCATTTTATACACCCGGCGGTCCTAGAAAGCGAGCTGTTTATGTTAAAAATGAAAAAGGAAATGTAGTTAAAGTAGGCTTTGGCGAACCAGGAATGAAAATTAAAAAAGACAATCCTGCACGAAGAAAATCGTTTAGAGCTAGACATAACTGTGAAAACCCAGGACCTAGATGGAAAGCTAGATATTGGTCATGTAGAGCTTGGTAATATTATAATAAAATGATAAAATGATAAAATGATAAAATTAAAAACGTTAATACTTGAAGCTGATACTGCAACTATTGCAGCAAATCTTAAAAAAGCTTATATGGCCGGACCAGCAGCAATGCGTGCATATTTAGACGGGCCAGAAGGTTCTTCTGAAGAAGCTAGAGCTTTATTACAAAAGCAAGCTGCTGATAATGACGGAGATGCTGCAGATGATAAAATCACTATAGGTAAAGGCAGTGGCGCTGCAATGGGCTTTCAGCCAACTCAAAATCAAATTGATTTAATGCAGTCAATGTCTTATCCATTAGGTTCAACCAAAACATTTTTACAAGCTATAGACAACCCAACAGCTGCAGGTATTGTTACTTCAGGTAAATTAATTATTGATGGTCATCATCGATGGTCTGGAATGATAGGCATTGGCGGAGACGCTGCTCAAGTAGATAGTACGGACATTCAATGGCCAGGAAAAAATACCAATCAAATTCTTGCAGCAGCTCAATTAACAATAGCAGCTAAATTAGGTGGTACTCAAAAAACTCCATCTCAAAGTGCAGAATTTAATACAAATATTTTAGGGGAGCCCGCAGATAAAATTACTAAAATGATAATGGCTAATCTAGGAAAACGAACAGACAAAAACGCTCCTGGTCCATTGCTTAACAGACGAATGTGTTATGAGATTCTTAAAGATGCAAGTATACTTGCAAAAATTAATAAATGGTCTGGAGGCTCTGTGCAACCACTAAAAGAAATTAGTTTAAAACAAAAAAAAGCTGGTGAGAAAGCAGTAGATGAATTAAGATTATCAATTGCACAAAAAGTAGCAGAAAATTTAGCAGCACTACCAAAAAATGACAATGCTCCCGCTCGCGCAGATATGCCTCAATTTGATGATAAAGTCGGTGGGCCGAAACCAGATACAGTCAAAAGTCCTTTAGAAGCTGGAGAATTTAATGTAACTCCACCTTTTGCAAAAGAATCTATTCAAAATAAAAAAACAATATTAACTAAAAATACAATGAAACAAAAATTAAAAATTTCAATTGCGGATCAAATAGCAACATTAAAAATGAAGCGTACTGCAAGAATTATTTCAGAATCGGAATATCAAAAACAAATTTATTTATTAGAAGCGGGTCCTAATACATTATCTACTTCTGAACCAATGGGTTTAGCAATTCTAGGAGCGCCGGCTGGCGGAAAAAGTTATACAATGAATAAAATAGCTGATTTAGCAGATGACCCTAGAATTTCATCAACTACAAAAAGCGGGCAAGATCTTACCGTAGATAAATTGCGAGCTGAATTTCAAAGTAAAACTGCTAAAGATCAATTAACAGGATTTGTACACGCATTTTATTTATTTAAAGAAAAAGCTAAACAAAATCCAGAACAATTTGCAAAATGGTTTGAAGATATTAGCAAAATGTGGACCACTACATTAGCAAAATCATTACCAGAGCTTAAAATTACTGTTAGTAATGATAAATTAATGTTTGACGGCAAAGATTCTATAGATAATTTAGATATGTTAGATAAATTAGACGCTGAAGCTACGATTTCAAAATTAGATTCATATAATGATTATAAGCGTGTTGTAAGATATTTTCAATCTGTAAAACAAGCAGATGCTATTGATAAACAATTAAATATGTCTTATGACGAAGCTGGAGATGATCCAGGAAAAATTGTTGCTAATATGGATACATTACATAAAAAACAATATGTTACAGATGTTTTTTTAATTCATCCAACAAATATAGCTACTAATTTAATACAAAATTTTTATAGAGTTGTAATGGGAAATGACGGAGGTCGAGATTCTAGTGGCGCTATTATAACAGCATTTAATGATATTGAAAAATCAAAAAACATATATGCTGATAATGCTGAGGAAGTTATAGATGTAACTTCCAAGAATTTAAGTTCGGTTTCTAAAACATTAAAAAATGCAACAGTTGTTGATGATGCTGAAAATGGTGATAAACCTATAGATGTATTTGTAACTGTAGCTCCAATGGAGCCAGAAGAAGCATTTACGACATTTATAGGTAAATTAGATGATGAACAAAAAATAGTATTTAAAGCTTTATTAAAATATAGTGTTAAAGCATTGCAAGGTGTTCCAGCAAATGCTGTTAGTGTTATAAATAATTTAACTAGCAATCTTAAAGATTCTGAAGCTTTAGATATTTTAAAAAAAGCGGCTGCTGGTGAATTAAAAAACGTTTACCAACATGCACATGGAGGCGTTACAGACAAATTAGTTGCAAAAGCTACTACATTATTTAAAGAATCTAAAAATCGTATATTGAATGATTTAGAAACAATACTTCAAGAATCTATTGCAACTTGGAAAAAGAATCGTCGTAAGTAACAATGATTAAGCTAGTAGATTTATTAAAAGAAATATCTGAAGATTCCTATCGCTTAAGTAATGAAATAATTGAAGTGCGTACTGCAATTCAAAAATTCTTTAATGATAATAAAATTACTTTAAAAGCGTTTGTAGATGAAAATAATTGGAATAATTACTATAATATGGCTATAAAAGATTTTCCAAATTTTAAATCTAGTGATATTGTTCAAGCAATGGGTAATCAAGCGCAAGGAGAAAATTGGTATATTAAATTACCAATTCCAGTATTAAATATGAATACAGGCCCTGCAAATAAACCATTTTTAAACATTGACATTAACAGTGATGTTTTAGAAATTAACGCTGCTGTAGACGATTGGGTTAAAAAAAATAAAAAGCAATTAACTAAATTAGCTGACGAAAATAACTATAAAATGTTTTATCAATTAGCAAAAGATAAATTTCCAAAAGCACAAGAAGATAAATTAGTATATGCAGTTAATATAGCCGCAATTACTTACGATATACATTATGAAATTTCAACCGAAAATTAAATGATTAAGTTAGTAGATTTATTAAAAGAAGCGGAAGGAGAAACTCCTAAATGTCCAATAGCGACTCAAAATATCGAAGTCAATCTTGAACATCGTCAAAAAGCAATTGACGAATATGGATATGGTCCTTTAAATCCTAACAATCCAAATATTAAATTTTGGAAAGCAAAAGCGTCTGAGTGGCAATTAGATTCCATGGAAGAAGCTAAGTCATCTAGATGTAATAATTGCGCCGCTTTTAATATAACTTCTAGAATGCTTAATTGTATTGAAAAAGGAATTACATCAGGAGAAGTTGAAGTTCCAATAGCTAAAAAATCAGTTTCTACCGAAAACACATCTATTAATGAATTTCTTACTAAAGATTTAAACAATTTAAAATCAGCAATAAAAAAATTCAAAATTAAAGTTACCGATTCGAAAATAATTAAAAATATAGAATCTATCATAGCAGCTCAGGTAATAGATCCATATGCTAATATTAAAACTGTTGTAGATCAAATACGTGATTATTTTAAAACTATTAATGGCCCAAAAAGCTATGATGAATATTTACAACAAACATTTGATCAAGCTCTTTATAATAGCAATTTAAAAAAATTAGCTGAAGGTGATGACGTAATTGTAGAACCAGAAACAGATGATACGGAAGGAGCTGCAAAAGACGCTTGGGATACTATTGAAGCTGGAAAATTAGGATATTGCACATTTCTTAAATTTAAATGTGCCGGATCTAGAACTTGCAATTCATGGGTAGTAGGCGGTCCTATTAAAGATAAAAAATAAAATGTAAAAGTTATGCCATTAGTAAAAACATTATTAGAAGCAAAAATATTATTAGCATTTCAAACAGCACAGACAGCAGTAGATGCTAGTTCTGCTCAAAGAAATCTAGCAAATGATTTAGCTACTGCAATTGATGAATATATTAAAACTGCAACTATTATAACTCCTCCGGGACAAGCAATTTCAGGAGCAGGAGGCGGACCGGCGCCAGTAGTTGGATCGACAGTAACCCCTTCGAGCCCAGCTATTATTACTTAACATTACTAGCTTTATATTTATATAATATAAAAGTAATGTTACAAATAAATAAACTTTCAAGTATATTATTAATCGTAATTGCAGTTTTAATTGCAATCATAATTATTACTTCAAATAATTCAAATGAAATAGATAAATATGCAGTACAAAAAATTAAAATTGACAGTTTATCAAAAATTATCAATGTATTAGAACAAGATCAACTTAAATACGATAATACCATTGCAGTTTATAGAGATAGTTTATCTTTAATGGATTCACAAATTGACTCAACAAAAAACAAAATAAAAAAAATACAAAATGATTACGGTAAAAAAATTAAAATTATTAGTAGTGCTAATCACGATGAGCTTAGCGACTTTTTCACAAACAGGTACAAATAAAAAAGTTCATTGTTTTCCAGACAGCGTTGCAAAACAAATTGCAATTGATTTAATAAAAGGCGATTCTGCAAAAGTAGAATTAGCTAAGACTAACATACTAGTAAATCAATTAGAAGAAAAAACTAAAACAAACGATAGATTGGTTACAATGTACGTTAACAAAGTATCTAACTATGCATCGCAAATTGAGTTGTATAGAAAAAAAGAAACTGAGTATCATACCATAGTATTTGGTTTGGAAAAAGATGTTGTTAAAGCAAAAAAAGCAAACAAGTATTTTAGAATAGCAGTATCAGGATTAATCGTAACTACTGTACTAGGATTTACAATACGTTAATAGTTTAGGTTATGGAAGCAAAGTCATTAAAAGAAATAATCAAAGAAGAGTACAAGAAATGTTTAATAGATCCTGTCCACTTCATGAAAAGATTTTGTCAAATTCAACATCCACAAAAAGGAAAAATTCCATTTCATTTATATCCGTTTCAAGAGGAGGCCTTAAGAGACCTACGAGATCATGATTATAACGTCATATTAAAATCAAGGCAATTAGGTATATCGACTCTAAGCGCCGGCTATGCTCTTTGGCTTATGACGTTTTTTGGGGATAAAAATATTCTAGTTATCGCTACTAAACAAGAAGTAGCAAAAAATTTAGTTTTAAAGGTAAAAGTCATGTATGAAAATTTACCATCATGGCTAAAACTACCAGCATCAGAAGATAATAAATTATCATTACGTCTTAATAACGGTTCTCAAATTAAAGCAACTTCATCGTCAGGAGACTCTGGACGTTCAGAAGCATTGTCTTTGCTAATAATAGATGAAGCTGCGTTTATTTCCAATGTAGAAGAAATTTGGATATCATCACAACAAACTTTAGCAACAGGAGGAGGAGCAATTATATTATCAACTCCTAATGGCACCGGTAACTTTTTTCATAAAACTTGGGCAAATGCTGAAAATGGTGTTATTAATGAAAGTACTAAATCAGTTAAATTTAATCCAATTAAACTTCGTTGGGATGTACATCCTGACAGAGATCAAAATTGGAGAGATAGACAAGATGAATTGTTAGGAGCAAAAGGCGCTGCACAAGAATGTGATTGTGACTTTATCACTTCAGGTCATTCCGTAATTGAAGGACCACTTTTAAAATGGTATGAAGAAACTCACGTTAAACCTCCTATAGAAACTCGTGGTCCAGAATCTGGATTATGGATTTGGGAATTACCTGATTATACTAAAAACTACATTGTAGTAGCTGACGTGGCTCGTGGAGATGGAGCTGACTACTCAGCATTTCATGTTATTGACGTTGAATCCATTTCACAAATAGCAGAATTCAAAGGACATATATCTACTAAAGATTATGGAAACATGTTAGTAAACATTGCTACAGAATACAATGACGCTTTGTTAGTAATTGAAAATGCTAATGTTGGTTGGGCATCTATTCAAGTAGCAATAGACAGAGGCTATAAAAATTTATATTATTCTCCTAAAGACAATTCTGTATCAGACGTATCACAGCAATTAGCTAGATATGTTGATTTAAAAGATACTTCACAAATGACTCCTGGATTTACTACATCATCTCGAACTCGTCCTTTAGTAATTTCAAAATTAGACACTTACATGAGAGAGCGACTTCCTATAATACGCAGTAAACGATTAATAGAAGAACTGCAAGTATTTATTTGGAACGGCTCGCGACCAGAAGCACAACGTGGTTATAACGATGATTTAGTAATGGCATTTTCTATTGCATTATGGATGCGAGATACCGCATTGAAACTTCGTCAACAAGGAATGGATTTAAACAGAAAAACTTTAGATTATTTTGGTATGGGAAGAGGTGCATATAATAATACAGCTGGCAATTTAAAAAATGCTGGATGGTCTATGACTACTGGAAAACCGGGAGAAGACCAAGATTTAACATGGTTATTGTAAAATAGTCTTGGTTATTAGGGTTTTAGATATTTATTTAAAATAGCTAATTAAATATGGCAGATAAAACATTATACGGACGATTAAAACGTTTATTCAATAACAATGTTATAGTTCGTAAAGTTGGTAAAAACCAACTAAAAGTAGTTGATAGTGATCATTTACAATCTTTAGGAAATCCACACAACTCTAAATTTATTGATCGATATACTCGACTTCACGGAGTTCGACCTAATTCAGCAAATACTTACAATCCAAATTACAATTATTTTTCTTCAAAAGTTGAATTATATACAGATTATGAAGTAATGGATCAAGATTCTATTATTGCATCTGCATTGGATATTTACGCAGACGAAACTGTTATGAAAGACGATTTCGGTGATGTATTAAGAATTACCAGTGATAATGATAATGTTAAGAAAATTCTTTATAATTTATTTTATGATGTTTTAAATATAGAATTTAATCTTTGGCCATGGGTTAGAAATATGTGTAAATATGGAGATTTCTATTTACACTTAGATATTCAAGAAGAAATTGGAATTGTAAACGTTACTCCATTATCAGCTTATGAAATTATTCGTGAAGAAGGAATGTCAATAGAAAATCCATATCACGTTGAGTTTAAACAATTAGGTGGAGGAAATATATCATATCAAAATTTTGAAGTAGCTCATTTTCGTTTATTAAATGATTCTAATTTTTTACCATATGGAAAATCAATGGTTGAAGGAGGTAGAAAAGTTTGGAAACAATTAACGTTAATGGAAGACGCGATGTTAATTCATCGTATAATGAGAGCACCTGAAAAACGTATATTTAAAATAGACGTAGGAAATATTCCTCCTAATGAAGTTGATAATTACATGCAACGTATTATTAACCAAATGAAAAAAACTCCTTATGTTGATCCACAAACTGGTGACTATAATTTAAAATTTAATATGCAAAACATGTTAGAAGATTATTTTTTACCTGTAAGGGGTGGTCAATCAGGAACTGAAATTGACACGCTGTCTGGTATGGAATTTACCGGTATAGAAGATATTGAATATCTTCGTAATAAAATGATGGCCGCATTAAAAGTTCCTAAAGCATTTTTAGGATACGACGAAGCTATTACAGGCAAAGCTACGCTAGCAGCTGAAGATGTACGATTTGCTAGAACCATTGAAAGAATTCAAAGGATTGTAATTTCAGAACTTCATAAAATAGCAATAGTACATTTATTCGCGCAAGGATTTACCAATGAAGATTTAGTTAGTTTTGAATTATCAATGACATCGCCTTCGACAATTTATGAACAAGAAAAATTAACTTTATATGCTAGTAAAGTTGATTTAGCAGGATCAATGATAGAAAAGAAATTAATTTCCAGAGAATGGATTTATAAAAATATATTTAATTTTACTGAAGATGAATCTAAAGATATTACTAAAGAGCTTGTTAAAAATCATCAAGAAGCATTTAGATTTAAGAAAATTGAAGAAGAAGGCAAAGACCCGGCTGATCCTAAAAATCAAGAGCCAGAGAAAAAAGAAGGAGAAGGAGAAGAAGGCGGAGAAGAAGCTGCTGCAAACCCATTTGGAGAAAGTAAAGATCCAAATTTAGAAGAATCTGAAATAAATTTAGACCTTCAAAAAAAATACGATAAAGAAGCGGATAGTAAAGCTAAATCAGAACGCACACCGAAAGGTGGGTGGCCTGGAGCTGGTCGTCCTAAAGAAGGAATAAAATATAATACTCACGAACATCCTAGAGGATATGATCCTATAGGTAAAGTAGCTTGGAAAAATTCTAGAAATGAATCAGCTATGGATACTATTAAAAAATACGGATTAAGTAAATTAATAGTCAAATCGCCGAAAATATTAACAGAATCAAATTCTAGTATGCTAAACGAATCAAATATTATACCAGAATAAAATTAAAAGATTACTATCTCCATATTTATTAGTAAAGAAAATAAAAGCCTTTCTGAATGAAAAATTTAAAGCACTCAAAATTTAAAAACACCGGAGTATTATTCGAATTACTTGTACGTCAAGTAACGTCAGATACTTTAAACAATAGCGATTCAAAGGCAATACCACTTATTAAAAAGTATTTTGCTAAGTCTACAGAATTAGCTAAAGAATTTAATTTGTATCAAACTTTAATTAAAGAAAAATTTACAAAGGAAGAAAAAGCTAATCACTTAATTGAAGCTGTATTACTAGCTAAATCTCAATTAAATCAAGCCGCTCTTAACAGACAGAAATATAATTTAATTAAAGAAATTAAAAATAATTACGTATTAGAAGATTTTTTTAAATCTAAAGTTAATAATTACAAGGCATTAGCTGCAATTTATAAAATGTTTGAATATACCATTGCAGATCATCCAACAGAATCAGTTAATAATAGATATACAATTGTTGAGCATATAATTCGTAAAGACGTTGCTAAATCTGCTGTTAAGAATGAAATGTCTGAATTTATAAAACAAGACAAAGACGTTCGTTTATTGTCTTATAAAATTTTAGTTGATAAATTCAATGAAAAATATTACGATTTAAATGAAGGACAGAAATCTATATTAAGAAATTATATCAATGCCGTTTCAGAAGGAACAGAATTAAAATCTTTTATTGTTAATGAAGTTAATAAACTTCAAACTTCTTTAAAAACATTAACTTCTAAAGTTGATGATAAAGTTGTTAAAATTAAATTAACAGAAGTAACTAATTTATTAAATGAAATTTCAGTAGCTAAATCAATTAAAGATACTCATATATTAAGTTTATTACGTTACCACGAATTAATTAAAGAACTTAAAAAAGTATAATTACTATTAATTTATGTTATATATAAATACATTTAAAAAAATTCTTAAAGAGTCTGGAGAACCTGAAGATAATTCTCGTTTAATAGATGATGAAGAAGATGACTTTCAAATAGACGACATTGAAGAAATATCAACTTCAGCAGGCGCCGGCGGGTATGAAACTCCTAATGCTTTTGGAGAGTTAGGTGATGATACTATAGAAATGCTAGGATATAAAAAAGTTAAGAAAGTTAAAAAGAACGAAGTTAAAGAATCGGATTTTATGAAATTTTCTAAGGAACTTTATCTTAATGAAATTTCATATAATGAATATAGAAAAGATCCAATAGCTTCTCCAAAGTCAAAAATTAATAATTCAATTAATTTTATTAATAGAGGATTGAAAGAAATTGAAAAAGTAGTTAATCAAAATGTACGTTTAAAACAAGAAATAGGAGTTGATAACGGTATATATTGGAAATCATCTCGAGAAAATCTTACTAAAATTAGTGAGCGTTTATTAAGGGTTTCAAAACAATTAAAAGAATTAGCATCTTAATATGGAAAAAAAATTAATAGTAGACTATATTACATTTAACGTTACTCCGGAACAAATAAATGAGTCTATGGAAAAAAACAATGGACGATTAATGGTTAAAGGCGTATTACAACGTGCAGAAGCTAAAAATCAAAACGGGAGAGTATATCCTAGAAATGTATTAATGCGTGAAGCAAAAAAATATTCTGATATTAATATAAAAGAAAGAAGAGCTTTAGGAGAATTAGATCATCCAGATTCTTCAGTAGTAAATTTAAATAACGTGTCTCATAACATTACAGAAATGCATTGGCAAGAGAATGATTTAGTTGGAACTGTAGAAGTGCTTTCAACTCCTTCAGGTAATATTTTAAAAGAGTTATTTAAGTGTGGTATTAAATTAGGAATTTCTTCTAGAGGTTTAGGATCTGTAAAAGAATTAGGAGAAGGCAAAGTAGAAGTGCAAGATGATTTTGAATTAATTGCTTTTGACTTTGTATCTAATCCATCTACTCAAGGAGCTTTTCTAGCTCCAGTTAATGAATCAATGCAACATGGTTTAATTAAACCATCTAAATATGCAAAAGTTAATCGATTAATTACCGATATATTATCAGACATTAAATAATTATTAATATGAAATTAGAAGATTTATATAAATCAAGTAAAGCTAATCTTAAACCTTCCATATATTCTAGTCAAAGTGCTCAACTAGTTGATCACTCAAAATTAAATATAGATAAGGTTCCTAGTAAATACAATTTAGCTGGTAAAATAGTAAAAATAAAAGATCCTTCAAAATATAACGTCGACGGAAACCCTGCAAAATATAAAGGATAATGAAACGATTAGATTTACAAAAAATAATACGAGAAGAAGTTAAATCAGTATTGGAATTTACTCAACCAGTTTCAAATACTGAAGCTCCTAGCGAAGCAGTAATTAAAGGAGTGCAAAAAGAACTTAAACTTAAAACTGGCATTATAGCTTCATTAGGGTTGAATAAAACGACTCGTAATGGATTTTATTATACCTATGATTTATCTAAAGAAATTCGTACACCAGTACTTAATTCTTTATTTTCTTCAATGACACTTGACATAACTGCAGTACCTTCAGGACAAATTGGAGGATATACTTTTTCAGTGTCAATTAATTACACTCATCCTGATGGAGGGTCTAATGGAAAAAATATTGGAACTATATTTTATATAAATAATGTATTTAAATCTAGATTTTAAAATGTTATTTATGTATAAAAAAAGCAATTAAATTAGAAAATATGAAATTAAATAAATAAATTAAATTAGCAGATTTGCTTAAAGAAGGTGAAGACGCTACTGCTGGTATGTCTACAGAACAGAAAAAAGCTTTTTTAGAAGCTGTGTATCAATTTGCAGAACATTCAAATTCAATTTATAGAAAACATTCTTTAAAAGAAACTTCTCAATATTTAGGAGAGCTTATTGAAGCTGCTCATCATTTAACTTTGTCTGAAACTGAAGATTGGTTTGACGCTAATACCGTTAATCGTCATATGAAACATTTAGGTGAATCATTTAAAATATTTGAAAAGACAGCTCAAGAAATGTCGACATTGCAACAGCGTTTAGAATCTGCTTATGAAGATATCGGAGGTACTTTAAATAAGTATTATGATGTAGGTGGTATGGTTACAGAAGCGACTTCAGGAGATGACTATCAAAAGTTCTTTTCAAAAGCAATGAAAAAGTTTAAAATTCAAGAGCCTTCAGATTTAGAAGCTCCTAGAGATAAAAAGAGATTTTTTAACTGGGTGGATAAAAATTATGTAGCTAAGGAAGAGCCTAGCAAAGACAAAGGAGTTAAACCTGCTCCTAAGAAATAATAATATGAAATTAGCTCCTATAGCACAAAATGTTATAACGACAAATCTTATAAAACTTTTAACAGAATCCGCAACTGGAGATGCAGAGTCAGTGCAAGCACAAATGTCTGCTTTAAGTACTGAACTTAAAAAAGACGGAGAAGATATTACAGACGATGAAGTTCAAGCAGCTATGCTTTCTGCATTAATAGATGCAGACGGTAAAGTTGATGATATTAACGTATCTGATGTTGATGCTATAAAAAAAGAAATTAAAGAATCTAGGTCTTATTTAAATGAAGTCGATGGTATATTACATTCTATTGAAGCTGTTGGTACTGTATTAGGTAATTCCGCATTTATACACATTTTAACTGAAGGATTAAATAAAATAGGATTTACCGGCGTTGATGAAAATAAATTAAAAGCTAGAATTGAAAAAGTAGTTTCTGCAATTAAAAGTGTAACAGGCTTTCCAGCTAAAATAATGGATAAAGCTTTTTCTTGGTTTGCTAAAAAATTAGGAGTTGGAGAACTAGGACAAAAAATAGCTGGTATAGCAGGAGTATTATTAGTTACAATTGTTTTATTAGCTCTTGCAGCTTATTTATTTCCTTCAATTACATCAGGAATATTAATTGTATTTGCTATTTCAGGAATGGTCGGAAAAAGTTTAGAAATTTTTAAATTAATTAAAAAATTAATAGCACATATCAAAGAACATCAAGCTGAAATTAACTCTGACTCTAAAGAAGATAATACTAAATCAACTACTAAACCTAGCGCCGCTCGACAGCGATACTTAAATAGAAAAACTAAGCCACAGTAGTTAGTACTCTATTATAGATACTTAACTTAAAATTTCTTAAAAATATTTCATACAAATGGATAGGTTTTTCTGTCTATGTACATATTTATTATCGTAACGCACAATACCTTATTTCTATATAAGGTGCAATAAAATAACTATTTTATTAAGATTTCCAATAATCTTATTTCCAATTAAAAACAATAAAAGGACAATGAAAGACCTATTAAAAGAAGCTATTGCTGATGCAAAAGCGGTGAGACAAACTGCGCTAGCAAATGCGAAGATGGCTCTAGAAGAAGCTTTCACTCCAAGACTTCAATCTATGTTGTCTGCTAAATTAGCTGAAGACTTGTCTGACGAAGACGAGACTGACGAAAATGATGCAATACCAACAGAAGAAGAAGAAACGGAAATGAAAGAAAAACCAGAAATGGAAGAAGGCGACGAAATGCCAGAAGAAGGCGACGAAGTGCCAGAAGAAGGCGACGAAGTGCCAGAAGAAGAACCGACTATGGAAGGTGAAGAAGATGATTTAGATTTAGAAGAAATTATCAGAGAATTAGAAGGCGACGAAAACCCAGCAATGGAAGAGCCGTCTATGGAAGAAGAAAAGAAGCGAAGTGATATGACTCAGTCTGAAAAAGATGAGTATGATGCAGAAAGCAGACGTTTGACATCCGAAGAAGATGAAGAAATCAACATTGAAGAAATCATTAGATCTTTACGTGAAGAAGATGAGGAACAAGAATTACCAGAAGAAGAAAAAACAGAAGAAGTACCTGCAGAAGAGCTTGAAGAAGCTTATAATGTAATACGATTCTTAAAAGGCAAAATTAATGAAGTAAATTTATTAAATGCTAAACTTTTGTATTCTAATAAATTATTCCGTAATTTTTCTTTAAATGAAGGACAAAAAATGAAAGTGATCGAAAATTTCGATAGAGCTTTTACTTTGCGTGAAGTAAAATTAGTATATTCAACTTTAGCTGAAGGCTTTAAAATGCCATCAACTAGAAAAGTAGTTAAAGAATCGTTTGCCTCGAAGCCTATTGCTTCAACAAAACCTGCAAGGCAAATAATTTCTGAAAGTACTGAATTAGCTAATCGTTTCAAAAAACTAGCAGGATTAAAATAATTAATTAACTTAAAACAAAATTTAAAATGTCATTACATTCAATTTTAAACGAAAGCACATCTGCTGTTCGTAAACAAATGGACGAGACCAAAGGCTTAGTAGGCAAATGGTCAAAAACCGGTTTGTTAGAAGGAATCGATACCGAGTACGATAGACACGGTATGGCGATTATGCTTGAAAATCAAGCAAAACAATTAGTAACAGAAGCTAATGCAACTGGTACTGCATCAAACTCAGAACAATGGTCAGGTGTTGCTTTACCATTAGTACGTCGTGTGTTTGCAGAAATTGCAGCTAAAGACTTCGTATCTGTTCAACCAATGAATTTACCATCAGGTCTTGTATTTTACATGGACTTCAAATATGGTTCATCTCAACCTGGATTTAGCACAACTAACACTAGTACTACACCTAGCGCTGCTGGTTATCAAAATAACTCAGTATTTGGTGTAACTTCTGATACTGCAAATGCTTCTCAAGGTCTTTATGGAGCTGGTCGTTTCGGATATTCAATGAATAAATCAGTTGCTTCTATTAGCGCTTCTGGATCTTTTACTCCAGATGCAACTAAAATTAAAATTAGCACTGCATTAACAATGGCATCTGATGCTGACTTAGATGAATTTAACTACGATAGTAATTTTACTACTGCGTTTTCTGCTTCAATTGCTGCAGGTCACTTTAAGAAACTTACTGTATCTGTTGATTCATTAACTAGTCCAGATTTAGAAGGTGTTCGTGCTTATTCATTATCAGGTTCTAGCACAGGTCATATTAATACTGTATTTCCACAATTTACTAAAAATGTTAATGACACAACTTTAACGTTTGTTGTATCTGGATCTATTTTATCTACCGCTGCTGCTGCTAATGTTAATGTTCAATATCAAAAACAACCGGCTGCGAGTACTCGTGGTGATTTTGAAGATACTACAGGTAACGGAACTGACATCAATATTCCAGAAATCAATGTTGAATTGAAATCTGAAGCTATTGTTGCTAAAACTCGTAAGTTAAAAGCAGTTTGGTCTCCAGAATTTGCTCAAGATTTAAATGCTTATCATTCAATTGATGCTGAAGCTGAATTAACTTCTATGTTATCTGAATATATTTCTCAAGAAATTGATTTAGAAATTTTAGATATGTTGATTCAAAATGCAGTGACTACTGAAAATTGGTCAGCAGCTTTAGGATATGAGTACTCTGCCGCTTCTGATACTTTTGCTAGTATTGGTAATGCTGCTGCAGCTGCTTATACTCAACAAACTTGGTTCCAAACTTTAGGAACTAAGATTCAAAAAGTATCTAATAAAATTCACCAAAAGACAATGCGTGGTGGTGCAAACTTCTTAGTTTGTTCTCCTGACGTTGCTACTATATTAGAGTCTATCCCAGGATATGCTGCTGATACTAATGGCGACAAAATGCAGTTTGCAATGGGTGTTCAGAAAGTTGGTATGTTAAATAGCCGCTACACTGTATACAAAAACCCATATATGACTGACAACGTAGTGTTATTAGGTTACCGTGGTGCTCAGTTCCTAGAAACAGGAGCTGTGTATGCTCCATACATTCCATTAATTATGACTCCATTAGTTTATGATCCTACCAACTTTACTCCACGTAAAGGTGTTATGACTCGTTATGCTAAGAAAATGGTTCGTCCAGAATTTTATGGTACTGTTAAGATTCATGGTTTACACTTAGTATAATCTGAGTAATATTTTATAAGTTTGAAAAGGAGTTAGTAATAGCTCCTTTTCTACTGATTAAAATAAAAAGTAGATATTTATTAGAAATATATTTTAATATGGAAAAGAAAATTAAAAGTGTTATTCGTTCAATAATTAAAGAAGAAATGACTAACATGATTCCTACTAAAAAACATGATCATGAAGCTTCCATGGCTAAAGCCGAATTGCGTGCTATGATTACTAACGGGGCTGAATTATACAAAATGATACAAGAAGGACATGAATTATCAGGATGGGTATCAGCATATATTACATTGTCTGCAGATTATATTAATAGTGTACATGAATACATGGTAGAAGAGCAAAATAAATAAATTTTATTTTAAAAGGTTATATTATGGAAGTAAATAATAAATTAAATAATACAGAAAAAAGAAAACCTAAAGGCCCTGTAAAATTTCATTTAACTTTAAATGAAGAGCAAAAGCTTGCAAAAGCAGATATATTAACTAATACAGTTACTTTATTAAAAGGTCAAGCAGGTTCTGGAAAAACGTTATTGGCGTGTCAAATAGCATTGGATATGTTTTTTACTCGTCAAGTTGAAAGGATTATTATAACTCGACCTGTTGTTGCAGCGGCTGATGATATTGGATATTTACCGGGAGGGTTAAAAGAAAAAATGGACCCATGGTTAGCTCCAATTTACGCCAACTTATACATGTTGTACAATAAAGAGACAATCGATAAGATGGTTGAAAGCCAAGACATTGAAATTTTACCGTTCGCGTTTGTA